>JGI1358J11329_10002536_pt1 | contig 14043 bp, 10 predicted proteins | sample Subgroupgradi54m_FD_11329 | JGI IMG/M metagenome (IMG submission 11329)
TATTGACGTGGACATCGTCGCCGAGCCGGTTGTCGTCGTTGAGCTTCCTGCGCGCCGTGAGCTCGATGTTTTCATCATCGAGCTGGGTGCCGACGGTGCGCCGGTCGGTGGCGCAGCCCTGCGCGATGGTTACGCCCGCCAGGATAACCGAGAGAATCAGTAATCGCCGTATCATATTATTAACCCTGCCCGAGAAGCTGGTAGTCGATAAGGTCGCACAGGCAATGGATGACGATGCCGTGCACTTCCTGAATGCGCGCCGTGGAGGAACCCGGCACGCAGATGTTGACGTCGTTGCCCGTGAGCACGCTGGACAGTTCGCCGCCCTCGCGCCCGTTCAGCGCCACACAAACGATGCCACGCTCGTGCGCCGTCTCCACCGCGCGAATCACGTTGCGCGAGTTTCCGGAGGTGGAGATGCCGAGCAATACGTCGCCCGCCTGGCCGAGCGCGCGCAGCTGTTTGGAGAAGACGTCGTCGAAATGGTAGTCATTGCCGATGGCGGTGATCGTCGAGGTGTCGGTGGTGAGCGAAATGCACGGCAGGCCGGGCCGCTCGCGTTCGAAGCGGTTCAGCAATTCAGCGGAAAAATGCTGTGCGTCCGCGGCCGAGCCGCCGTTGCCACAGACCAGAATTTTGCGATCCGAGAGCAGCGCCTGGATCATGTGTGCGGCCGCTTGCGCGATGAATGGCGCCAGCACCTCCATGCTGTTGCGCGTGGTCAGGATGCTTTCCTGAAAGATGTTCTTGACGCGCGTGACGAGGGCGGTGGAATCGGGCGCGGTCTGCAGACTGCTCTTGGTCATGGGGCGTCCTTGATTAGAAAACGTTCTGTAACCAGCGAAAGTCACCGCCTTCGCCGTTTCCGGTTAGCGCTACGATATCAAATCGGCAGGCTTTCTTGGAGGCCCGCGGCGTATTCTGCAGGTAGTGTTCCGCGGTGGCGCGCAGCCGGGCCTGTTTGCGGGCGTCCACGGTTTCGGCCGGCGTGCCGAAAACATCCGATGAACGGTAACGGACCTCGACGAATACCAGGGTGTCACGCTCCTGCATGACGAGATCGATCTCCCCGAAGGGACTGCGGTAATTGCGGGTCGTGAGCGTGAGTCCCGCCTGCAGCAGGCGGGCGCAGGCGATGTCTTCCGCGTTACGGCCGCGGCTGAGGTTTAGCGGAGAGCCCAGCGTCATTTTCTATCTCGAATTGTCCCTTGAGCTTGAGAAAGCTGTCCGCAAGTTTCGGCACGCCGCGGTTGAAACGGGCCCACAGCAGTTGTCGCTGCAGTCGGCCGCTGCGGTCGAGCGACAGCCCGCTGGTGACGCCGCTGAAGCGGGCGCCCGGCTCCATGTTGATGCGGCCCAGGTGCGGGAGGATCGCGTAGCTGTCCATACCGAGTGCGTAGAGACGGTCGAGGTCGCTGTGAACGAACGGCCAGTTTTGCTGCACCTTCTGGCGCAGCTCCTGGATCCGTCCGTCGCCGACCAGCATCCACGGCATGTCGCCGAAGATGATTCCGTCGAGGTCCACGTCCTGCATGGCATCGCCGGCGCCGGTGAAGATATGCGAGGTCGAGTACACTGGCACGCGCGCGGCGTGATAGAAGTTGAGCTGCGGCTTGATCAGCCGCCCGTGCTTGGCGTCGGTGGCGAGGAAAATGTAGTCGATGTCCTGGCGCGCGCGCGAATCGAATTGCAGTTTCTGTCCGGCGATTTTTTCGATCAGTCCCTTGCGCGCTTCGCTCTGGACGATGTTGAGCAGATGCTTGATGGGGTCGGAGTAGTCGACGTCCACCTCATTGTAAGATTGACTGGCGACCACGGTGCCGCCGAGGCGCTGCCAGTGATTGGCCCAGGCCGTCATCATGCGTTCGCCCCACGGTGTTTTCGGGTAGAGCACGGCGGCTTGCCGGTGGCCGTCGAGGTAGGCGCGTTCGGCCACTTGCTGTGCTTCCTGCTCCGGTGGCAGGCCGAATTCGAACAGGTACTTGCTGGCCGTGCCCGGGTCGGTGTCGGTGTGGTTGAGCATCAGGGTAGGCACCTTGATGCTGGCCAGTTTCAGGATGGCATCCGCGGCCTCGCGCCCCAACGGTCCCACCACGAACTGGGCGCCCTCGTCGACCGCCTGGGCGTAGATATCGGGCGTCTTCGCGGGGTCCGGGCCGGTGTCGTAAATCCTGATCTTGGGCTTGTCCGGATTGGTGTTGGTGGCGTCCATCCCCATGAACCCGTCGCGTACCGCTTGTGCCGCGGTCGAATACGCGGAGGTGAGCGGCAACAGCAGGGCGATGCGTTCGATGCGTCCGGAAATTCCCGGGGTCGGACTCATGAGCGTGCCGAATATTGTTTCATTCGCGGGATGGGTGGGGCGGGTAATTTTCCATTGATCGAGCGCGGCCTGGAGCGGCAAGACCTGGCCGGCGTTTTCCGCGGTAATCAGGGCGAGTTCAAGCCATCCGGACAGCACCGGGTCGCGGGCAATATTGAATTCGGTCTTGAGCCGCTCGCGCGGCATTGACACGAGAATTTTCCACAGCTGTTTCTGGTTTTCGGCCACGGCCTCCCGGCCGGCGAGATATTGCTCGCGACCGATGAGGTTGCGCACCGCGCCGACGGGATTGTCGAGCGCCAGCTCGGCTTGCGCTCGCACGCTGTTGATTTCGGAAAGCAGCGCGGGGCTCAGGTTGCGCAGGCGGCCGGCTTCGTCCAGCTGCCGGATGCCCTTCTCGAACCCGCCCTCGGTGAGATAGATGCGCGCCTGCAGGATGCGTTTGCGCGCCGTGAACGAGCTGTCGAGCGCCGCGACGTTGATCAGGTCGATCAGGCCGCGCGCTTCGCGCAACTGCCCGGCCTTGAGGAAGCTGGCCACCGCCCGGAGCTGGAAGTCCTGTTGCTGCGCGGGCAGGGCGATTTCCGCCAGGCGCGTGTACTCGCGCGCGGCGATCAGGAAATCACCGCTGCGCTCGGCCTTTTCCGCCAGGTCCATGCTCACCGGTGACGGCGCTGGCGCGACGCGCGCGGTCTCGCAACCGGCGAGGAACGCGACACATATTATAGGAATAGCCAGCCAGCGGATGGGTTTCATGCGGTTTCCTGTTTAGAATGCGCGAAAGTATCGAATCGGGAAAAATTTTATGTCAAACGCAGGCACGCTCTATGTGGTGGCCACGCCGATCGGCAACCTCGAGGACATGACGCCGCGGGCGATACGCATTCTGTCGGAGGTCGACCTGATTGCCGCCGAGGACACGCGCCACAGTGGAAAACTTCTCAAGCATTTCGGTATTGAAGCCAAAACAGAAGCCCTCCATGAGCATAACGAGCGCAGCCAAGTCCCCAGGCTTATCGATATTTTGCAGGCCGGTAAGTCTATCGCATTTATCACCGACGCGGGTACCCCGCTGGTGAGCGACCCGGGGTTTCATCTGGTGCGATCCGCCCGACAGGCGGGACTTGCCGTGATACCCGTGCCCGGTGCCTGCGCGGCGATCGCGGCGCTGTCTGCCGCCGGCCTTCCTTCCGACCGTTTTGTTTTCGAGGGGTTCCCGCCGGCCAAATCCGCCGCTCGCCGCGCGGTGTTCGAGAAGCTGCGCGAGGAAGCCCGCACGCTGATTTTCTACGAAAGTCCGCACCGCATCCTCGAAAGCCTCCAGGAGATGACCGAGATTTTCGGGCCCGGACGCGAGGCAGTGCTGGCGCGTGAATTGACCAAACAATTCGAAACCGTGCGCAGCGGCACGTTGACGGAACTGTCCGAATGGGTCAACCACGATCCCCACCAGCAGCTTGGCGAGTTTGTGATCCTCATTCATGGTGTGCCGCGCGCGGAACGGGAAGCCGTGGACGAAGAGGCCGAACGCGTTCTCAGGATTCTGCTCGAGGAACTTCCCGTCAGCCAGGCTGTGGCGCTGGCGTCGAAAATCACCGGTCTCAAGAAAAACAAGCTTTACGATTATGCCTTGAGCCTCAAAGCAGGGCAGTGAGTATCATGTTGCCCAGGCCGGAATCCCGCCCACACGGGAACGACATCTGATTAATTCCATCTCCCACGGGAATAGGCGCGGGAATTCCGAGCGGTGGAATTTTTTTTGCGCGCCTCGGGAGACGCCGACCTCAGGCCGCGGACCGGCGATGCCGCGAGAGGAATTCAGGGATTTCCGCGGCCGGCTGGGGGCGACTGAACAGGTAGCCCTGCATCACGTGACATCCGAGCGCCTGCAGGAAATCCCGCTGCACTTCGGTTTCCACTCCTTCGGCGATGAGATTGAGTCCGAGCCCCTTGCCAAGGGCCACGATGGCCTCGGCGATGGCGGCATCGGCTTTATCGCTGGGGATGTCCATCACGAAGCTACGATCAATCTTGAGTGTGTCGATCTCGAAGTTCTGCACATGGCTGAGGGACGAATAACCGGTGCCGAAATCGTCGAGTGCGATCCGCGCCCCGAGACGACGCAGCGACTCGAGCGTGTGAATCGCTTCGCCATGGTGCTGCAGGATGGTGCTTTCGGTAATCTCGAGTTCGATCAGATCGGGCCGCAGGTTATGGCGACTCAATTCGTTTTCGATCGCGGCCAGAAGTGTCTCGTCGGAAAATTGCCGGCTTGAGAGGTTTATCGCCATGCGCAGGTTGGTCCAGCCCTGCCCATGCCACTCAGACAGTTGGCGGCATGCCTCCTGCAATACCCATCGGCCCACCGGCAGGATCAGCCCGGTATCCTCCAGCAGCGGCACGAATTCGACGGGCGAGACCATGCCGAATTCCGGATGTTGCCAGCGCAACAACGCCTCCACCCCGACCACCTCGCCGGTCTGAATATTTACCTGCGGCTGGTAATAGAGCAGGAATTCACGGCGCTCCAGCGCGCGGCGCAGATTGTTTTCCAGCGTGAGCCGCTCGAAGGCGCGGGCGCTCATCTCGGCGGAGTAGAACTGGTAGTTGTTGCGGCCCATGTCCTTGGCGCGGTACATGGCGATGTCCGCGTGGCGCAGCAGGCTGCCGGAATCCTCCCCGTCCGCCGGGAACATGCTGATGCCGATGCTCGCCGTGACGTGCAGGATGGATTCGCCCGTCTGGAATGGCGGGCGAAGCTGATCGAGGATCTTACTCGCGAGATTTCTCACATCGGTGGCCGCGGCAAGGTCATCGAGAAGAATCACGAATTCATCGCCGCCGAAGCGCGCCACGGTATCCCCGTCGCGCAGGCAGGGCTTGAGCCGGCGCGACAACTCCTGCAGCAGTTTGTCGCCGACTTCGTGTCCCAGGGTGTCGTTGATGTTCTTGAACCGGTCGATATCGATAAACAACACCGCCGCGAGCCGCTTGTGCCAGCGCGCGCGGGCCAGCGCCTGTTTCAGACGATCGAGAAACAGCGTGCGGTTGGGCAATTCCGTGAGTGCGTCATGATGTGCCATGTATTCGAGTTGAACCTGGGATTGCATGCGCTCGGTGATGTCGCGCCCGGTGGCGACGAAGTGCGTGATCTGGCCGCTGGCGTCCTTGAGCGGCGTGATCGTTTTCTCTTCGTAATAGACCGACCCATCCTTCCTTCGGTTGACGAACACTTCGCTGAAGCTGTTACCGCCCAGAATGGTTTTCCACAGGTTGCGGTAGAAGTCCGGGCCTTGTGCACCGGATTTCAGGATATTCGGTTTTTTGCCGATGACCTCGTCCAGGCTGAAGCCGGTTGTTGCTTCGAAGGCGGGATTGACGTATTCGATCAGACCATCATGATCGGTGATCATCACGGCATCGGCCGTCTGCCCGATGGCGCGTGACAACTTGTCGCGCTCCACCTCGGTGCGTTTGCGTTCGGTGACGTCCTGAAATACAGCCAGCATGCAGTCCTCGCCGCCAATAGACAGGCGCTCGATCGAGCAAAGGCAGTGGCGTATTTCGCCGGATCTGGCGCGAACGGACATATCCATGCCTTGGATCGTGCCATCCCGTTCCAGTCGTTCGACCGCGTTGGAACGTTCCAGTGAGTTGACCCATAGATTTAGTTCGATGGAGGTGTGATCGATGACCTCGTCGCGGCGCCAGCCAAAAACCTCTTCGAAGGTCTCATTGACGTCGATAAAACTGCCATCCCGTATTCGGCTGATGCCGATGATCACGGGACTGGAATGAAAAATCTTGCGGAATCGTGTTTCGGAGTCGCGCAGCGCCTGTTCTGCTTCCTTGCGTGCGGTGATGTCGGTAAGGCTGCCGACGTATCCGCTGAATGTACCGTATTCGTCGTACTCGGGGTGGGCCTCGCCCACGACCCACGCCACACACCCGTTTGTGCGCAGGAAGCGGTATTCAGACTTGAACACTTGTTTGAGATTCATGGCATCGCGCCACGCGGCGAGCACGCTTTCGCGATCTTGCGGATGCAGGGCATGGGACCAGCCCATGCCATGGGCCAATAGCGGGGCATATCCCGTGAGCGTGCCCCAGTGCTCGTTGACGTAGACGAAATTGCCGTCCGTGTCGGTACGGAAGATGACAACCGGGACGAGGCGTGTAAGATTGCGCTGCTCCTTCTCCGAGGCGCGCGTGGCGGTATTAAGTTTTTCCTGCAGTGTGCTGCTCGCCCATTCGCGTACCGCGAGGAACACGAAGAGCGCCAGAACCACAGCGAGCAGAACATCTGCCATGTCCGGCGTGATCATGTGGCGGAACACCAGCACGATGGAGAACGTTCCGAGCAAAGCCAGCGGCGTGAGCAAACGTGCGAGATGCAGCGAACGGGGTTGGAGTTCTTGCACCTTGACGGCCGCCGCGCTGTCGATGGTCGCGGCTTTGTGCGCGGCGCCGTAATAGATGAGCGCAAAGCCGATGATCCAGGCGGCATCCAGATAATTCCCGGTGGAATATTGGTGGCCGAGCAGCGTGTAAGCATAGAGCGAATCGGTGATGGCATGAACGGCGACACCGGCGACGACAAATGACAGCGCATGACGCGCCGGTACAGGCGGTTGCGTCCACAGATTCGCCACCGCTTGCACGAGCAGTGTCATGTAGAACACCGGGTAGGCTAGCGCCGTGGCCAGATATAAATTCGGTTGCATGAGTTCGCTCGCTGCCTGGTGAAACAGCACGACATGGATGATCACGATGCAGGCGACAAATACGCCAAGCTGGCTCAGATCGAGCAAGCGGAACGATGCGCCCGGGGAATCTGTCCGGTAGAACAGCAGGCCGGCGGAAAAAAACGGGACGAAGAGCAGGTAGCCCAAATCTGACAACGCCGGAAAGGGCGTGGTCTGCCCCATGACCAGTTCCATGTAGTCCCATACCAGCATGCCGCCAAACCAGACGAGGCAGCCGAGCGCAAACAGTTGCCAGGCGTGGCGCAGATAACCGGCGTGATGCCGGGCGGTGGCATGGCAGCGAATCGCCGCGAACAGCGCGACCGCCGTCCAGAAACTATCGGCCCACCACAGGCGCGCGACGGAGGATAGCTGTAAAAGAAAGTGGCCGATGCTGAAGACGGCCAACAGGGCAATCAACCAGTATGCGGAGGTGAGCGGTAAGCGGGCGCCCGGGATTTTCATTTGCTGCTTACCGTTGTGAGCGCGGGCATGCGGATGCAGCGGAATTACCTCGCAAGGTAATCCGCCGGGGCGAATTTATTGGTGTCATGGCATATTGCCCCCTGACCGTTTCAGATGCTCTTGTTTGTAAAGTCGAGGGGACAACCAGTGCCGGGCGATCCCCTATATACCTACTTAATTATAGGTTCTGGAATTCCGCACGATTAATGTGGGATAAGGGCGAATATCAAAGTGGAGGAGGAAGCCGCGCGCGACCGGCGCGGCGGGTTTTCAGGTGATGCGCGGGCGCGACCGGGTGATGACGCTCAGATAGTGAACGCTGAAGAGGTGCGCCGCGTCCAACCAGACCTGGCGCGGTTGCAGGCCGGCGCGGCGCGCCAGCGCGTGGAACTCGGCCACCGAGTACTTGTACGAATTCTCCGTGTGAATGCTTTCGCCCGGTTCGAATTGAAAGCGCCGGCCAGAAACGCGGATTTCCTGGGCACGACGGCTGACCAGATGCATTTCGATCCGCCCGTGTATCGTATTGTAGAACGCGCGGTGCCGGAAAGTTTTCGGGTCGAGCTCGGCGCCGAGTTCGGCACGCAGGCGCTCCAGCAGATTGAGATTGAACGCCGCGGTGATGCCCTGGCCGTCGTTGTAGGCGGCGTGCAACACCGCCGGGTCTTTTTTCAGATCGACGCCGATCACCAGCGCGCCGTCGGGCTGCACCAGACGCCGCACGCGTTGCAGAAACGCCAGCGCCTCGTGCGGTTCGAAATTGCCGATGGTCGAGCCCGGAAAGAACACCAGCCGGCGCCCGCTGCCGGCGGGATCGGGCAAATCGAAATCCTGCGCGAAATCGGCGCAGGCCGCGTGCACCTCGAGCCACGGGTAGTCATGCGCCAGGCGCTGCACCGATTCCCGCAGGAATTCCCGCGAGATGTCGATGCCGAGATAGTGACGCGGCCGCAGGGCCTCGAGCAGCAGGCGTATTTTCTTGCTCGCCCCGCTGCCCAGCTCGATCAGCGTGCAGTCCGCGCCGGCCAGCCGTGCCACTTCCCGGGCGCAGGATTCCAGTATTCCCATCTCGGTACGCGTGAGGTAATACTCCGGCAGTTCACAGATAGCGTCGAACAGCCGCGAGCCACGCTCGTCGTAGAAGAATTTCGGCGCTATCCGCTTGGGCCGCGACGCGAGCCCCTGCAGCACCTCCTCCTGCATGGTCGCGGGCGACGGGCGATCGTCGTGGAAACGGACCGGACGCAGTCTCATCGGTCGTCCGCCAGGCGGATGCCGGAGAATTGCCAGCGGTCGGCGGGGTAGAAAAAGTTGCGGTAGCTGGCGCGGATATGAACCGTGGGCGTAACGCAGGAGCCGCCGCGCAGCACCAGCTGATTCACCATGAACTTGCCGTTGTACTCCCCGAGCGCGCCTGGCGCCGGCCGGTAACCGGGATAGGGTGCGTACGGGCTCGCGGTCCACTCCCACGCATCGCCAAAAAGTTGCGCCGGATCCACGCCGGGCGAAGCCGGGACCGGATGCAGATAGTCCGACTCGCGCAGATTGCCGTGCACAGGCTGTTGCTGCGCAACGGATTCCCATTCCGCCTCGGTCGGCAAACGTTTGCCGGACCAGCGCGCGTAGGCGTCGGCCTCGTAGAAGCTTACGTGGCACACCGGTTCGTGCTCATTCAGTGCGCGCATACCCGTGAGCGTGAACAGTTGCCAGCGCCCGTCGGATTTTTCCCAGTACAGCGGCGCCTGCCAGGATTTCTCGCACGCGGTGCGAAAACCGTCCGCCAGCCAGTATTCGGGCCGCTGGTAGCCGCCGGCCTTGATGAACTCGAGATACTCGCCATTGGTGACCAGGCGCGAGGCAAGCGCATGCGGCGCGAGCAAGCTGCGATGACGCGGGCCTTCGTTGTCGAAGGCGAAGCCCACGCCGTCGTGCCCGATTTCCAAGGTGCCACCGGCTTGTTCGATCCATCCCAGCGCCGTGCCGGCTCCGGTCGGAGCGGTGGGGATATCCTCGCGATAGGCCGGCTTCAGCGGATTGATGGCGAAGTTGTATTTGATGTCCGTCAGGAACAGTTCCTGATGCTGTTCCTCGTGGTGGCAGCCGAGCGTCGCGCGCGCGGCGACTTCGGGCCAGTGTTGCGGTTCCACGGTGGCGAGCAGCGACACCATCGCAGCGTCCACCTGCGTGCGATAGCGGAAGACTTCCGCCACCGTCGGACGCGACAGCAGCCCGCGGCTAGCGCGCGCGAACGGGACACCGACCTGATCATAATAAGAGTTGAACAGGTGCTCGAATTGCGGATGAAACGGGAGGTAACCGGGGACAAAGGTTTTTAGCAGGAAGGTCTCGAAGAACCAGCTCGTGTGCGCGAGGTGCCACTTGGCCGGACTGACATCGGGCGTGGCCTGCAGGCCGTAATCGTCCGGCGCGAGCGGCCGGCTGAGCGCCTCGCTCATGCGCCGCACGGCGGTGTAGCGCGCCGCCAGGTTGTCGCGTGATACAGAAATTCCGCGCGCCGTGTCCTGGGTTTGTGACCTACCGCGAACGAGCATCATTCCGTTGCTCCCTGCTGGTCGAACCGGCATTGAAGCATACTGACCCGGGAATTCAAACGCCGAACGCCGGTCATACGGAAAACATCCACATCACCTGGAAGGGTAATGCATGCCGAAGGCAATCTGGAACGGCGCGGTGCTGGCCGAAAGCGACGCGTGTCAAATCGTCGAGGGCCATTATTATTTCCCGCCCGAAGCGGTGAAACGCAAGCACCTTCGCCCGAGCACGAAACACACGACCTGCTTCTGGAAAGGTGTCGCGAGTTATTACGACGTCGTGGTCAACGGCAAGGTGAACTGCCAGGCCGCGTGGTATTACCCGCAGACTTCCGCGGAGGCGCGCCATATCCAGGGTTACATCGCTTTCTGGCATGGTGTAACCGTTGTGTCCTAACTGCCGCCACGAATCTGCATCAGGACTCGAACGACGGAAACTCGATAAATTCCTTGTGTCCTGAGCGTGGGGTCCGGACGCCGGACGGATAATCGGCATGACTTGCGGTATCGGCGACATTGGCCGTAGGATGTCGCCCAGGGATCACCGTGACCGGGAGAGGCCTGAATCTGTTTCCCGCCAGGTTGTGAGCTATTTCGTGTGCCCGGATTAAAAAAATCCGATGATGTCATGCTTCGGAAGGACCGAAATCGACCCGTCAATGGTTTCTTTCCTGACATTTTCTTGTCCGAACGGTGAAAGTTTGATCTGGCGCAATGTCGCGCAGGTGTATATTCCGCTAAAACAAAACTATAGGCTGTTCCTGAAAGTAACTGACAGTAAAAACGCGAGGTAATTATGGCAAACGGTGAACGCGCCCTGGACGGGGCACTCCAATTTTCAGACCGGGAAGACGTCCGGGAGAAACTGTTCAAGCGGGTATGGACCCAGGAATTAAATGATGTGTTCGCCGACGTGGCCAAGTATTACGACCGCGCGAACTACGTCGCGAGCCTGGGGTTGTGGAACAAGTTCCGCAACAGTTTTCTCGCGACCATCGATCTGCAAAGCGGTCAGAAAGCGCTGGATGTCTGCGCCGGCACCAACGCGGTCGGCATTGCCATGCTGCGCAAGCAGCCCGATCTCAAGGTCTGTGCCATGGACCGCAGCGCGGCGATGCAGGAAGTCGGCCGCCAACTGGCGGAAAAGGAAGGCTTTCAAATCGAAAGCGTCATCGGCGACGTGCACAAGCTGCCGTTCCCCGATAACCATTTTGACGTGGTGACGTTGCAATGGGCGTCGCGGCATCTGCGCGTCATGGACGTGTATGCCGAGATCCGGCGTGTGCTGAAGCCGGGCGGACATTTTTATCATTGCGACATGCTGCGTCCCGGCAGCAAGCTGGTGGAGCGCGCGTACTACGCCTATCTGCGAGTCAGTCTGTCGGTGACGGCGGTGCTGTTTCAGAGCGGTGCGACGGCGCGCAATTGCAAAAAATACTTTATCGACGCGCTGAGCCTGTTCTACTCGGCCGAGGAAATGTCGCAATTGCTGCGGCATCTGGGCTATGAAAACGTTTCGAGCAAAACCCTGATGGGCGGGATGATCGGATTCCACAAGGCGATGAAACCCTAGTTCCGCCAGACCGGGCGACGGCCGTGGATAAGGTCCGCGTCCTGTGTGCCATGAGCGGCGCGATGATGCAGGAGTTCAGCACGCGCACCGCCACGCGGCTCGGGGACTACACGCTGTTCAAGCTGCTGCTGCCGGCATTCCGCGCGTTTCTTGATATCAATGTCAGGAAGGAAATCGAGAAAGATCGTCTCGTGATCCTGCACGCGGCCGACGCGCAGCATTCGGGCGGCGCCTCGCAGGAAGCGGATATCCAGCGGCTGCTGCAACAGGCGCGCGAGATCGATCAGAAGTTTCTGCAACAGGCCGCCGTGTTTCCCGTCAACATTCACATCGAATACCGCGATATCGAACAGTTCCGCCGGCGCCGGATCGAGCGGCTGCTCGAGCTGGCGGGACGTTTGCTCGCGCAATGGGAAGCGACGCCGCGGTTCCGCGCGGCGGTCGCCCAGTTGTATTCTCGTGCCGAGTTCGAATCCCGGTTGCGCGAGATACTGGAGCTTTACAGCGCTGAGACCAAGATGCTGAGCCGCTCGGTGCACATTCCCCAGATATTCAATTTCGCCCGGGACTCGCTGTCTGAAACCGTTCATAGCGTCATGGTCAGCGTAGCCAAGGGTCTGGCCGGCGAATTCACGCACAAGGTGTATCGGCGCACGCGCCCGTCGTAGCGCCAAAAATCGCAGCTGGCATCTCTCCCGACAGGCCGGGTATCATGGACAGGCGGCCATTGTCGCCATGCATCCGAACCTGAGCCGCACCGCTTCGAACATTTTATCTGTCCGCTATTATCTCCATGCCCCTACTGCGCCTCGATAAGGTTTCCCTGGCTTATGGCCATCGTCCGTTGCTGGAGCAGGCGAGGCTCGAGATACGCCGCGGCGAACGGGTATGCCTGGTGGGGCGCAATGGCGAGGGCAAGTCGTCGTTGATTCGCCTGTTGAGCGGTGAAGCCCTGCCCGATGACGGCAGGATCTGGATTCGCCCCGGCACGCGCATCGCGCACCTGGCGCAGGAAGTCAGTCCCGACAGCGACGAGTCCGTATTCGATATCGTGGCCGGCGGACTGGCCGGACTGGGCCAGCTGATATCGCAATACCACCATGCCGCCACGGAACTCGCGCACGCGCACACGCCGGCCCTGACGCAGCGCCTGGCGCAGTTGCAGCACGAACTCGAAGCCGGCGATGGCTGGCGCCTGGAGCAACGCGTGGAAATGGTGTTGTCGCGCCTGGGTCTGGACGGTGACGTCAGCATGCACGCGCTCTCCGGCGGCTGGCGGCGGCGCGTGATGCTGGCGCGTGCCCTGGTGTGCGAACCGGATTTGCTGCTGCTCGACGAGCCGACCAATCATCTGGACATCGAGGCCATCACCTGGCTGGAAGAATTCCTCGTGGACTATCCGGGTGCGCTGCTGTTTGTCAGCCACGATCGTGCGTTTCTCAAGCGCCTCGCCACACGCATCATCGAGCTCGATCGCGGCGCACTCACCTCCTGGGCCGGGAGTTACGATGACTACGTGCGCCGCAAGCAAGCTCAGCTTGCCGTGGAAGCGCAGCACAACGCGCTGTTCGACAAGAAATTGTCCCAGGAGGAGGCGTGGATACGCCAGGGCGTCGAGGCACGCCGCACGCGCAATGAGGGGCGGGTGCGCGCGCTCGAGGCGTTGCGCGAAGAACGCCGTCAGCGCCTCAACCGCGCCGGCAAGGTGGAGATGAAACTGGAAGAGGGCAAACAGTCCGGCCAGCTGGTGTTCGAAGCCGAGCACGTCGATTTCAGTTTCGGCGACAGCACTGTGATCAAGGATTTCTCCGCGCGCATCATGCGCGGCGATCGCATCGGCATCATCGGACCCAACGGCGCCGGCAAATCCACGCTGATCAAACTCTTGCTGGGCGAACTGCCGCCAACCCACGGGCTATTGCGCCGCGGAACCAAATTGCAGGTTGCATATTTCGATCAGCAGCGTGAACTGCTGGACCCAAACGCCATGGTGATGGACAGCGTCGGTGAAGGCAGTCAGACGGTGACCATCAACGGCCGTCCGCAGCACGTTGTCGGCTATTTGCAGAATTTTCTGTTTCCGCCGGAACGGTTGCGTTCCCCGGTGAGCACGCTCTCCGGCGGCGAGCGTAACCGGCTCATGCTCGCGCGCCTGTTCGCGCGGCCGGCCAATCTGCTGGTGATGGACGAGCCGACCAATGACCTGGACGTGGAAACGCTCGAACTGTTGGAAGAGTTGCTGCTCGAATACCAGGGTACCTTGCTGCTGGTGAGCCACGACCGCGCGTTCCTGGACAATGCCGTCACGAGCACGCTGGTGTTCGAAGGCGACGGCCGGATCGGCGAATATGTCGGCGGCTATTCCGATTGGTTGCGGCAACGGCG
>JGI1358J11329_10002539_pt1 | contig 14039 bp, 9 predicted proteins | sample Subgroupgradi54m_FD_11329 | JGI IMG/M metagenome (IMG submission 11329)
ACCCCGCCGATCACCACCCCGAGAAAGACCATCAGCATCGGTTCAAGCAGGGCGGTCAGGTTCGCGACCGCCTGGTCCACCTCACTGTCGTAGAAATCTGCGATCTTTGCCAGCATGGAGTCGAGCGCCCCTGTTTGTTCTCCAACGCTGATCATCTGCACGACCATAGGCGGGAAGACTCCGGACGCCTTCAGAGGCTCGGCGATTGTCTTCCCTTCGGCAATGCTGGAACGGGTCTTTTGCACCGCCTCTTCCACAACCGTATTGCCGGCTGTTCTCGCCGTGATATCCAGTCCGTCAAGTATCGGGATCCCGCTAGACACTAACGTTCCCAACGTGCGCGTGAACTTCGCCACCGAGACCTTCCGAATCAGCTCACCAAAGACCGGGATCCGCAGGAGGATTGTATCGATGACCTTCCGCCCCTTCTCGGTCCTGTAGTAGAACCGCACACCGAGAACCGCCAAGGCGAGGACACCGAGGCCAGCCAAGAGGTACTGTCGAACAAGGCGGCTCAGTTCGAGCACGATCCGGGTCGGCAGGGGCAGTACCGCGCCAAACCCCTGGAACAGCGCCTTGAAGGTCGGGATCACGAAGACCAGCAAAAAGATGACAACTGCGATGGCGACCGTCATGATTGTGCTGGGATAAATCAGGGCACCTTTGATTTTTCGCCGAAGGTTCATCGCCTTCTCAATGTATTCCGCCAGGCGGTTCAAAATCGTGTCGAGAAGCCCTCCCGCCTCGCCCGCCTCCACCATGTTCGCGTACAGGCGTGTGAATACCGTCGGATGGCGCTTGAGGGCTGCCGCAAAGGTCGAACCCCCTTCCACATCCTCCCTGAGCTTGGTCAGGGTGTTTCTGAACCGTTTATTTGGCTGTTGCAACGCCAGCGCCTCAAGACACTGGACCAGAGGGAGCCCGGCGTCGATCATGGTGGCAATCTGGCGAGTGAAGGCCGCCAGCTCCTTCTCTTTTACCTTCCCGCCAAATCCCGGAATCTTGAATTGGATCGGCTTCGGCTTCGGCCTGATGGAAGTCGGCATGACTCGCTGCTGGCGGAGTTGGGCCACCGCAGCTTCCAGGGTATTCGCCTCCATCTGCCCGACGACCACCTGGCCGGTCCAGGTCCGTCCGCGATAGGAGAAGGTCGGCATCGTTTCCTATCCTCTGGGTGCCAGAGATGATAGGCGGTTCACCAGGGATGTCATCGCCTGCTTGCCGCTTGAGCCCGCTGGATCATCTGCGACAACTCGTCCGGCAGTGGGCTCCTGAGCAGCGCCTCTTCCAGCGTGATATTCCTCTTGAGATAGTGGGCCAGGAGGGATTGATTCATCGTCTGCATCCCGAATTTCTCCTGCCCGGTTTGCATGACCGAGTACATCTGGTGGACCTTGTCCTCCCGGATCAGATTGCGGATGGCAGGATTCGGGATCATGATCTCCAGGGCCAGCACGCGCCCCTGGCCATTGCTCTTAGGGATGAGGGCCTGGCAGAGCACCCCTTCCAGAACGAACGAGAGCTGGGCGCGAATCTGCGGTTGTTGGTGAGGAGGAAAGACATCGATGATCCGATTGATGCTTTCCACGCACGAGTTGGTATGGAGGGTCGCGAAGGTCAGGTGGCCGGTCTCCGCGATGGTGAGCGCGGCTTGAATGGTCTCCAGGTCCCGCATCTCCCCGATGAGGACCTTGTCAGGATCTTGCCGGAGAACGCGCCTGAGCGCCTCCGCAAACGAGCGGGTGTCGGAGTGAACCTCTCGCTGGTTCACAATGCACCCTTTGTGCGAATGGACGAATTCGATGGGGTCTTCGATGGTGACGATGTGTTCCCGGCGCTCAGAGTTGATCTTGTCGATCATGGTGGCAAGCGTGGTCGATTTGCCTGAGCCGGTCGGGCCGGTCACGAGGATCAACCCTTTTGGCTTCTCACAGAGGTCTGCCACAATCTTGGGAAGGCCCAATTCTTCGAAGGAGTGAATGGCATAGGGGATGGTTCGGATGGCGATCCCTACGGCTCCTCGCTGAATGTAGACGTTGGCCCGGAACCGACTGAGGCCCTTGATTCCGAACGAGAGATCAAGTTCCCTCTCTTCTTCAAATTTCTGCTTTTGGGCGTCGGTCAGGATACTGTAGGCCAGGCTTTTCGTCTCGGCCTGGGTCAACGGCGTGTCACCGAGAGGAACCATCCGGCCGTGGAGACGGAGCATCGGTGGGGCACCGATGGTGAGGTGAAGGTCAGAGGCGCCGCGCTCGACCATCTCCTTTAACATTTCGTGCAGGTTCATTGCTGGCCTAAAGGTGAGCGCTCAGCTATCAGCCGCAAGCCTGCTGACCGCTGATGGCTGAACGCTGATGGTTGTTAAGAAAGGCTGGTGACTCGCACTACCTCCTCGAAGGTGGTGACCCCTTCCAGAATTTTTTGGAGGCCGCTCTCCCGCACGGTCTTCATCCCCTGCTTGCGTCCCAGCTCACGGAGGTCACTGGTGGAGGCACCATTCAGGATTGCCTCTTGGATCTCCTCGTCCAGCAGCATCACCTCATAGAGGGCAGTCCTGCCCCGATACCCGGTGTCGCTACAGTTCATGCACCCCCTGCCTCGATAGCACGTGAGGGTCTTGGCCTCCTGCGGCGTGAAACCGATGTTCTCCAGGGCAAGAATGGGAACCGACACCTCCATCCGGCACTCCGTGCAGAGCCGACGGACCAGACGCTGGGCGATGAGCAGTTTGAGGGAGGCACTCACCAGATACGGCGGCACGCCCATGCTGATAAGCCGGCTCACGGTGCTGGGCGCATCGTTGGTATGGACTGTGCTGAGCACGAGGTGGCCGGTGAGGGCGGCCTTGATCGCGATCTCGGCTGTCTCGTAGTCGCGAATCTCACCCACCATGATGACGTCAGGATCCTGTCGAAGGAACGACCTGAGCAAGGCGGCAAAGTTCAGACCGATATCCGGCTTCACCTGTGCTTGATTGATCCCGGTCAGATTGTATTCGATCGGATCTTCTGCGGTCATGATATTGATGCCGATGCTGTTGAGCCGGGTCAGCGCCGAATAGAGCGTAGTCGTCTTTCCGCTCCCGGTCGGGCCGGTCACCAAGACCATCCCGTGCGGGGCAAGGATCGCCTTCTCAACCACGGGGAGGGCCTGCGAATCGAACCCGAGCTTGATCATGTCCAATTCGAGACTCGAGCGGTCCAGCAACCGCATGACCACCTTCTCTCCGAACAGTGTCGGCACCGTGGAGACCCGCAAATCCAGCTCTCGCTGCCCCAGCTTGACCTTGATCCGGCCGTCCTGCGGCAAACGCCGCTCTGCGATGTCCAATCGCGCCATGATCTTGACGCGAGAGGTCACCGCTGCCTGCAGCGTTGGCGATGGAGACATCACCTCATAGAGCACGCCATCGAGCCGGAATCGGATGCGAAATGCCTTCTCGTACGGCTCCAGGTGAATATCAGAAACGCCTTTCCTGATAGCGTCGGACAGGATGAGATTGACCAGCTTCACCACAGGGGCCTCTTCAGTGGCTCGGTACAGCTCTTCCAGGTCGATCTCTCCTAGATCCACCTCCGCTGCCCCCGTGGGGTCCTTTTGCTGCAAATCCCTAACCAAAATGCGCGCGAGGCCTGCTGTATCGTAGTACCTATTGAGAGCGTCTCGGATCGAGGCTTCCGGGGCGACCATCGGGTTTATGTTGTACCCGGTCATGAATCTGAGGTCATCGATGACAGATATATCGGATGGGTTCGTCATGGCAACCGTGAGGGTGCTCCCGGTTCGGCTCAGAGGAATGACGAGATGTCTATCGGCGATTTCGGCGGGAATAAGCTTGATGATCGCGGGGTCGATCTTTAGGTTTATAAGGTTAGCCGGCGGGACCCCGTACTGACGGCTCAGGAAGGACGCGATCTCCTCCTCGCCAATGTAGCCGAGCTTGGCGAGACTTGACCCGATACGCTGGCCTGACATCTTATGCAGCGCAAGGGCTTGGGCCAACTGGTCAGGAGTGATCAGGTTGGCCTTGACCAGCATCTCGCCCAGCCGCAAGGATTCCAGGCGCTTACCCATTCTCGTCCTGCCTCATAGCGTCAAACCAATCACTCAGTGTGCGGTATTTTCTATCTCTGTCTAAGAAAAGTCAAGCGAGCGCTTGGATGAGGGCCGTCCTCATGGCCTCCTCTGAAGGTTTTTGCCCCGTCCAAAGCTCGAAGGCCAGCGCGCCCTGATACAGCAACATTCCTAATCCACCCACGACTTGACACCCGCGCTTCTTCGCCTCCAGAAGCAATGTTGTCTCTCGCGGACGGTAGATCAGGTCGTAGACCAGCATCCCAGGCCGAAGCAAGACTGGGTCGATCGCCGGCGGATCTGAAGGGCTAAGACCAAGCGATGTCGCATTCACCAGCAGCCCACAGGCCGCGACCCTCTCTGGAACTCGCGGATCGTCCGGCCCCAGTCCAACGGCCGAGACCCCCGTTGCCCGGCTCACCAAGTCGGCCAATGATTCAGCCCGCTCGACAGTCCGGTTTAGGATGAGGAGCACCGAGATGCCCGCCTCGCCTAGACTCCAGGCGACGGCGCGCGCCGCCCCGCCGGCTCCAAGGATCACGGCCTGCTGCCCTCGCGGGACAAATCCGGCCTCCTCCTGAAGCGACCGGAGAAACCCCTGTCCGTCGGTGTTTGCTCCGAACAGATGCCCGCCTCTGGAGACGATCGTGTTGACCGCGCCCACCGAGGCGGCCTCTGATGACAGTTCATCGACCAATGAAACGGCTTGCTCCTTATGGGGGAGCGTGACGTTCGCCCCACCGAAGTTTTCCATCCCGCGAAGAGCCTCGAACGCCGTCGGAAGGCCGGCAGCCTTCACGCGCCACGGGATATAGAGGCCATCGATCCCGGCCGCCTGGAGTCCGGCGTTTTGCATGGCCGGGGAGAGAGAGTGCTCGACTGGATCACCAAAGATCACGAACAGCTTTGTCGCTGCAGAGACCCTCACGCTAGCCCCCGAGTCCAGCCGGACTCCCAGCGCCCTCCAACAAATGAGTGTGTCGGCCCGGTTCTAATTGAACCCCTCTGAGAGGGCATGTTCTAGTGCATGCCGGATCCGCTCTCTCCGCCCCTCATCCACCAGCTTGCTTCCGTCCTTATTTGTGATGTAAAAAACGTCCACGGCCTGCTCTGCCTCGGTGGTAATCTTTGCAGAGCGTATATCCACAGCAAGCTCCGAGAGCGTGCTGGAGATGAGATACAGGAGCCCCAGCCGGTCCAGGGTCCGGATATCCAGGACAGTGTAGGCCTCGGAAACCAGGTTGTCGAACTCCACTTTGGTTGGGGGCAACGCGCCCTTCTGCATCGGTCGGGCCAGGACATCCTTCCTGCGGCTCTTGATCAGGTCACGGACATTTACCCTGTCCGCGAGAACCTCCCGCAAATCGGCAACCAGCCGTTCCCAGACCTTGGCGTCCTCAATGGCTGAGCCCTTCCCGTCGTCCACCCTGAAGTGGCGGATCACCATGCCGCTTGCCAGCGTGAAAATCTGGGCGCTCAGGATGTTCATCCCGTTCACGGTGAGGGTTCCCACAATCTGAGCAAACCGCCCGTGACGGCCATACGCGCAGACGGTGAACTCGGAGTAGCCGGCCAATGGGAACGCCGCCCAGTGGCTGGCCGCCTCTTCGCCCTGCTGCACGCGCTGTATCAAGCGCAAGTGGGAGGCGATCTTGCCCATCGAGGTCGTCAGCAGATAACGCGTGGGCACTTCCTGGAGGTGTCGCTTGACCGCCTCCACGCTAAACTCCGGCGACAGCTCCTGGGTGAGCTGGGATTTCACCCGCTCGGCCCGAGCAAGGTCATCCTCGCCCTCCGGGATTCCCCTGGTGAGGATGGTGTGAGTCTTGATGTAGAGTTCCCACAGCAATGTGCCCTTCCACTCGGTCCAGACCCCCGGCCCAACCGCCTTGATGTCGGCGTAGGTAAGGAGGTAGAGCATCTTCAACCGATCCGGCGTCTGCACCTGTTTCGCAAAGTCGATCACGAGCGCCTCCTCGTCCAGGTCCAAACGCTGGGCGATATGGGACATGGCCAGATGGTTCGCCACCAAGAAACGGACTTCCTCGACGTCCGGTTCCGGGATGCCCATCCTGGCCTGGATCGCATCGACCAAGGCGATCCCCTTGGCGACGTGGCCGTGCCCCTCCCCCTTGCCGATGTCGTGGAGCAGGAGCGCCAACCGGAGGATTTCCAGCCTCTTTGTGTCCGACGCGATCGAACGAAACTCCTCGCCGTAAAATCCTGAGACCTCATCAAGGTGTTCCAGGTTCTCGATGGCAAGGAAGGTGTGTTCATCCACGGTATATTTATGGTAGAAATCGAACTGCACCAGACAGGTGAGCTTGGCGAATTCCGGGATGTAGGCGCCGAGCACCCCGAGCTCGTGCATACTCCGAACCGTTGCAGCCACTCCTTTGGGTTCTCGAAGGATGGCCAGCAAGAACCCCAGGGCTCGACTTGATCGTCGGACCGAATCATCGATGAGATGAATATCGGTTCTGATCTGGTCCTTAATTTCTGGGCTCAGCCCGTATCCCATCTGCTGCGCGTACCAGAAGACCTTCAGGAGCCGGACAGGGTCCTCCCGAAAAAGCCCCCGATTCTTCGACAACACATGGATCTGGCGATCGATCTCCGTCAGATCGTCGCCAATGTCGCGAGCCTTCAGCTTATTCATCACCATCTCCACCTGAGACCTGCCTCGCGTGCACCGCGAGATCAATTGCTCCGACAGTAGCGAGATGTCCTTTGCGGCCAGGTAGTACCGTTGCATGAAGTGCTCAACACCGTAGGCCTGAGCCGTGTCCAAAAACCCCAGGTTGGCTGCCACCTGTTCTTGCAGGGATAGCGACAGAACATCGTTCCTGCCGAGACAGAGGTAATGGAGTTCGTTGCGGAGGCGGAGCATGAAATCCAGCGCAACGTCCCAGCGTTCCATCTCTTCCTGACTGAGAAGCCCTTTTTCAACCAGCTCCGACAGGGTGCCGGCCCGCTGAGTGGCTCGAGCAATCCAGATGGCAGTGTGGAGATCTCGCAGCCCCCCCGGACCTTCCTTGATGTTCGGCTCCTGCAGATAGATGGAGGCGCCGTAGCGATGGTGCCGTTCACGCGATTCCTGAAGCTTCCGCTGGACGAAGGCACCAGCCCGCTTGTAGAAGACCGACCGCTCCAACCTGGCACTGAACGTCTGATAGACCGTCCGCTCGCCAGCAAGATATCGAGCTTCCATCATCGAGGTTCGAGATGTCGGGTCGACCTCGGCCATTCGCACGCAGTCGTCGATGGAGCGGCAGCTATGCCCCACGACGAAGCCGACATCCCAGAGGGTGCTTAACACCGGGTGCAGGATCGCGTTCAAGTAGGCGTCGGCCCTACGGGGGTAGAGAAACATGAGATCCACATCGGAGGCTGGATTCAGCTCCCGGCGGCCATAGCCACCTAGCGCAATGAGTACGCACCCTTCGTTCTTGGCCTTCAGGCCAGGATCACAGGCCTCATCAGCCAGTCGATAGAGAGAGGTCACTACCGCGTCTGTCAGTTCGGTGATGGCCCGAACCACCTCCCGCCCGTTGCCTCCGTGTCCATGGATCTCCAGAATCCTACGCTGCTCTTCGGCGATGAAGCCTCTCAGAGCTGAAACCAGACCGTCCTCTGGATGGGCCCCCTGTAGCACGGTCTGCAAAGTGCCAATCAGCCGGGGTAGCGTCCCGGAGGAAGGAGGAACCTCCGTGACGAGCGGAACGGCATCCGCGCGCCAGCGGAGCAGCTTTGCCAACGGACCGGAGGTTGGACTCATGCCTTCCCTCGTTGATAAGAGTTCCAAGCGCAAAGTTCGACTGCGCAGTTCTAGATTCCATGTTCCGAGTTCCAGGTCAAGTACTGACTTCAGCGCGTCTTTAACTTGGAACCCGGAATCCGGCACCTGGTACCCGGAACTCGTCAATGTCGAATTAGTATAGGGGGGCCTGCCGTGCGGGGTCAAGGCCAATATACTGGCCTCGAGTAGAGTTATGATACATGGGTCACACTCCCTCCTGTGGTAGAAGGGTGGTCGCACCCCAACGCTCCCACCGAACCAGGAAGGAGGTTACCCGTGCCTCACGTTATCAGGGAACAGCGTATTCGGCAACGGTTGAACTGGTTCCGGAAGGCCCAGGAGCTCCACTCGGTCACCGACGCCTGCGTCTTCTTTGGGATCTCCCGCAAGACGTACTACAAGTGGTGGAAGCGCTACGCCACGAGCGCGTGGGACCGGCTCAGTCTCGCGGATCGCTCCCGGCGCCCCCACCACCACCCCCGGCAGGTGGGCACGCGGATGGCCCGCCGCCTCCGTCGGTGGCGCCGGCGGACGGGGTACGGCCCCCGGCGCCTCATGTGGTGCCTCCAGCGCACGGGCCTCCGGGGCGTCCCGAGCGTCTACGGGATCCACCGGGTCCTCCAACGGGCGGGGCTGCTCACGAAGCACCGGACGCGCCCCAAGCACCGGCGGCGCTACGTCATGCCCCGGCCGGGCGACTGCGTCCAGGTGGACATCAAGGTCCGTCCCGTACCGCGTCGAGGGCCGGTAGGTCTACCAGGTCCACGGGGCTCGATGACTGCACGCGGCTGCGGGTGGTGCAGTTCTTCCCGGAGCTCACGAACAGCGCCGGGCTCGCGTTCCTCCGCACGCTTCGGCAGGCCTTCCCGTTCCGGCTCAGGATGGTCCAGACGGACAACGACGCGACCTTCACGAACTGGGACCACGGGCGCGCCGAAGACGGCCGCAGACCGGGCAGTCCGGCTCCACCCGTTCACCCTCGCCTGCGAGGCGGCGGGGATGACCCACCGCTGCATCCGCCCCCGGAGCCCCCACCTGAACGGGAAGATCGAGCGGAGCCATCGGATCGACACGGAGGAGTGCTCCCGGGGCCGGCGGTGTCGGACCTTCGCCGAGCTCGCGAAGGCCCACCGGCGGTTCAACCAGTTCTACAACACAACCCGGCCACACGGAGCTCTCGACGGCCTGACCCCCTTGGAGCGGCTCCGGCAGTTCGCGCCCTACCGCGGCCTGCGGCGGCTGGCCCTGTAAGCGGGGTCACCGACGGCGCGGGCGCCCCTGAGATCGCGGCTAGGCAGAGGCGGGGCGGACCGAGGGATGTGTTACCCCTGTTTGACAGGATTACAAAAATAAAAAAACCCCCGTGAATACAAGGGGTTAAGCAGATTTTCTCTCGTGATGTTATCTAGCGTTCGGTCGCGAGCTATAGCAAACGCATAAAATGTCGTTACATCGTCTTTGCGAGCGACTGAAAAGAGCGAAGCAATCTCGCCTTTTTTGAGATTGCTTCAGTTACTTCGTTCCCCCGCATTGACACCCTATTTAATACATTTGTATTAGTTGCTCCTCATGCCAGGTGCCTTTGACGATTTGGAACGGAAAGTTTTTCGCAAGGCCATCTACGACGCATTTGCTATACTTGATGGTTGGTGTCCCCATGATGTCATTGACCGCAACCGCCGCGGTGGACCCGAACGCAAAGATAGCCCCGATGATCTGGGCGTTCCCGTTGATCTTGATACTGTCGGCAATGATCAGCCCTTTGAACGTCCCACCGTTAAAGTTCCCCAGATTTGCATTATTTTTTGAGTTGTGGACGATCAGGATCCCGGTGCTGCCGTCGGGTGGCTTCGCATAATCCCCGCCCACATAGAGAACCCCGTGGTACGCTGAGTTGGGTAATTTCTCCGGGTGAGCGACGGGGTCAATCTTGATGCTTTCCAGGTAGGCGTTGAGGGCGTCGATCTGCGCTTGTGTGGGGGATGATCCGCGCAGCAACAGCGCGCCGATGGAGTCGGGAAAGGCGGTGGAGGTTCCACCGCATTGGTTGACATCGTTGCCGGTGGCGCACTGCAAGTTGTTATCTTTTTTGATGGAAATGCCGGCGGCCCCGGTGGGGGCGGTCGCCGCCTTGAGACTGTCCGTGTTGGAGGGGTTGTTGCCGTTGCAGTCGAAGTTGTGTCCGTCGATGACCGCGGAGGCCGACTGCACGTCGATGTTCGTGTTGGCGGCGAGCGCCGCGTCGGGATTCGAGTTGATGTTGAGACGCCGGATCATGGTGGAGAGTTTCTTTTGGGCATTCCTTGCCGTCCCGGTGGACGTCACCTTGAACATGGGATTGGTGGCAACAGAGGCACATGACCCGAGGGGGGCACCAGATTGATCCACATATTGCCAGCAGCCACCGACAAAGCCAACAACCGACGCCACGGTGACGGTGTATGTTCGGGGATCCGAAGCGGTATTGGTGAGACTTGCGTTGACAAGCGCGCCTCCGACCGCATGCGAACTGCCGGAGGACGTAGAGGACGTGAAGGTTCTCCCAGCGCTGTCGAGATTTCCCGCTGTCCCTCCCCAAAAGTTGCCATAGGTTGCGCCGCCGCCGTAGCCCCCGCCGCCACTCGCATAGGTCCACGAGCAGGCCGGGGGGTTGTACTTCCAGAAGGTCGCATTTGTCGGATCGGCCCAGGAGGGGTCCGGGGTTCCCTGCTGACCGATCACCACTGGGTCGGCCGTGGCGCTGCAAACGGGATTACCCTCAACGCTGTTAGGGAAGGAGGCCGGGTCCAAGCGCATCCGGTACATCGCCTCTTGAATGCCGGTCTCGGCCGCGAAAAAGGCTTTTTTCATGTCAGCCCTAATCGATCCAGCGCGATCCTCGGTCACCGAGACGCCGATCAGGGTGGTTCCCAGGAGTAAAACCACCACCAAAATCAGCAGGACGACGGCGAGGGCGATCCCCCTCTCACTAGCCAGCCGGCGCTGTGATTTCATCCGACACAGTGCCATGAGCCACCCCTCAAAGATTCCTCAGTGTCACGTCAGTAGTCAACGTATAGGTTTGAGCTGCCGTTATGCGGGCATTTTCCACCCCTGTCATGGAAACGTTCAGCCGTAGGACATTCGCCGGGATCGTAGTCGGCGTCCCCGAACTGTCGTAGCCCGTGAAGGCAAACGCGGTGATGCATCTGGCGGCATCAGAGGCGGTAGGGATTGCTGGGCTCCAGGCGGCCCCAGTCCATGACTGAGCGCTGCGGGTAATTCTCCCAACTGTGGCGGGGTCGGTTTGGTCGCAGGGATTTGTCACGTTCGACTTTGTCGGCGGGACAAAGGTATAGATCACCCGATCAGTGCAAAAGTCTCCATCGACATCGGTCTGAAAGGTGACCGAAACAGGAGAGGAGCTGATGGCCGTGATGCCACCTTGCGGAGGGCTCCCACAGCCAGTCTTGGACGGGTTGTATCCGGCACTCCGGAGCTCCTGCGCCAGCCTCTCGAATGCCACCCTTACATCCTGCTGCACGGCGGCCTTGGCCAGTCCCCTGGCATGGTTTTGCTGAGCCGTGTCAAACACCATGTACATAGTGAAGAGCACGATGACCATAACAGCGGTGGCCACCAGGGCCTCCGCAATCGTGAAACCCGATTCCTGGGACCACCTGCACGATCGGGAAGTAAAACCAGGGGTTGCCATTTGGCTACCTCGTGAACACCGTTTCAACTGACAAGGAGCCAGGCCTGTTTTGACCAGGCCAGGTGACCGTGACCTGGACCTTTTTCAGATCGCCCGCTAAGCTGGGTACTCCCACATTGACTCCGACATTGGGTGTCACGACGCAGAATCGGCAGAACCCATTGCCGAGATCTTTACACACGTTCTCCTCGGCACAGTTGGCATCGATGTTATCAAAAGGCAGATTCTTGAGCTGCTCGATCTTCTGCAGGGCATAGTTGGCTGCCAATGTCTGATTCCCGCCGTAGGTGATAGTGGAATACGCAGTGGGAAACAGGTTAAGGACCGCCAGGAAGCCAAGGGCGACAAGGGCCGCGGCCACCAGCCCCTCCACCAGCGAGAGTCCTCGTTCGCCCGCTCTCGTGAAACGCATGCATTTCATCCCAGCAATGCCCCGCTTTAAGGTCAAGGAAGCAACGCCACTGCCAAGCCCGGCCCCGGGGCGTATAGGAGTTACTTACATCCTAGATTATCCTTTAATTTGGCGGTTTCAAGTTTCTAGCGCAACAGGGACGTTGTGAAACACCTCGCTTGGTGTCCTCCAGTTCAGTACCTTGCGAGGCCGCCCGTTCAAGAGGGTCTGGACATGCGTGATCGCACGCCGCGAGATCTGCGAGAAGTCAGTCCCCTTCGGGAAGAACTGCCGGATCAGCCCGTTGGTGTTCTCGTTGGTGCCGCGCCCCCAGGGGCTGTGCGGGTGCGCGAAGTAGACCTGGATCCTCGTTGCCTTGGTGAAGAGGCGGTGTTCGGCCATCTCCTTCCCCCGGTCGTACGTCAGCGAGCGCGCCAACTGCTGGGGCAGGGTGCGCATCTCGTGGGCGAACGCGCGGCGGACACTGGCCGCGTCTTTGGCCTTCAGCGGGACGAGGAGCGGCATCCGACTCGTCCGCTCCACCAGCGTGCCCAGGGCCGAGGCGTGGCGTCGGCCCATCAGCAGGTCTCCTTCCCAGTGGCCGGGCACCGTCCGGTCGGCGACGTCCGCGGGTCGTTCCTCGATGCTGATCATGTCGGGGATGACCCCTCGTCGGTCGTGCGCGTTCCGTCGGCGCTTGCGGTGGTTGCGCCGGTGCCGCAAGGCCCGCAGCAGCTCCCGCTTGAGCTCGCCCCGGGGCAGCACGTACAGGACCGTGGAGCTCGTCTCGTGCGACACGCGCATGGTCGGATCATCAGGATACTCGCTCGCCAGCCGCTTGGCAATCTGCTCCGGCGACCAGCGCTGCGCCAGCTGGGCATGGACGTACGCCTGGAGTCGCCTGTTGACCGCCAGCTTCCGCGGCCGCCGCGGCGTGCAGCGGGCGGCGGAGGCCCATTGGGAAGCCGCTGCCGCCCGGTAGGTCCGCGGCGTCAGGGTCGCCCGGTGCAGTTCCCGCGAGATCGTGCTGGGTGCGCGGCCGAGCTGCCGGGCCATCGCTCTCACGCTCACCCCGCCCACCACGTGGCGGCTGATCTCCTCGCGCTCGGCGAGGGTCAATCGTGTGTACCTCTTCATCCAGCGCAACTCCTTTCTCCTGGGCCCTCCCAGGGTACAGGTGTTGCGCTAGCAATTTGAACTCAGGTTTCAATAAGTTTCTAGACACATTTTCAAGCGACACCAAAGTTCGAGCCCGACGGGTCAAGCAACAAAGGGGTAGCATTTCCCAACCTGTATATAGAAAGAATCCTCTAAGTGGTTGTTCTTGAAGGATTATGGCTGTGGGACGTGTTTGCCACAGCCAGCGGGAATCTGAGACGCCCCGTGCCAAGTGTCTACTTGAAGGATAGGCGCAGGGTAGAGGTGGCGCAATCGGCTAAAAGCCTGAAACAAGGGGGGAAAAATCCCTGCCAAATCCAAGAAGGTAGGGTACTTGAATATGAGAGAAAAAACCCGCCATCTATCTCCTCGTTAGGCGAGGCTTCGCGCCGAGTGACGGCCGACCAAGCAGGGAGCGGTTGTTTGCCTGCTGAACCTCAGGCGCTGACCTGGAAGTGTAGGCCGTACTGAGAAGGCTCCCCTCGAGAGAGCCATGAGGCGTCGGCCAGTTGGCCCGGAGGTGATGCCGGATGGCTCCGAAGAGACATGCCGCAACCGTGCTGGCATGATGGGGAGGAAATCCCGCGCAACGGCCGATTCCCGAAGGGGGAAGACCACCTATAGATACAATTTCCCCCTTTCCGGGGCCGTTTTAAGTTTAACGTAGGGCCCCACGATTTACCTCACCTTGCGCGCTTTTTGTCAAGAGAAAAATAAAAAAACCAGTAGAGTTATCATACATGGGTCACACTCCTTCCTGTGGTAGAAGAGGTGTCGGAGCCACAATCTTCCACCCAACCAGGAAGGAGGTCACCCGTGCCTCACGGTATCAGGGAACAGCGCATTCGACAACGGTTGACCTGGTTCCGCAAGGCCCAGGAGCTCCGCTCGGTGACCGATGCCTGTGTCTTCTTCGGGATCTC
>JGI1358J11329_10002546_pt1 | contig 14022 bp, 9 predicted proteins | sample Subgroupgradi54m_FD_11329 | JGI IMG/M metagenome (IMG submission 11329)
CTTTTTTTATTTGGGATGAATACTCCAAAGAATTAGTTTTAAAGGCTGCTCGCGGTCAAGGTCACGAACGACTACAGGGCTCTTCAATTAAATTACGGGAAGGGATCGCCGGCTGGGTTGCCGAAAAAGGATTTCCAATCCGAGTTGAAGACATTCGAAATGATTTGCGTTTCCCCAAAGAAAAATCCAACAATCGATATCAATCTTATTCGTTTCTATCCATTCCGCTGGTCAGTGAAAATAAATTAATTGGCCTGATCAATATCACCGAAAAAGAAAACAAGCAGCCTTTTAGCGAGGAAGATTTAGAGCATGCCACTGTTTTTTCATGTCACATTGCGTTGGCTTACGAAAATCTCAAATTAAGGCAACGCCTCAAAGAGGAAAACCAGCAATTAAATCAAAAAATTTCTAATTTAAACGAGCAGCTGAAACAGCAAGAAGCGCTCGTCTCTTTGGGGAAATTGGCGTCGCATTTAGCTCATGAACTCAACAATCCATTGGATGCAATCCGCCGCTTTGTTAATTTGTCGCTGGATCATGTGAGCCAGAACAGTCCTGCGCGCGAGTTTTTGTTAAAGGCGAAACAGGGAATTCGCAGATCCATTCAAGTTATCCGCGGTCTTCTTGAATTGTCGGGCATTAACGGCCGGACCAGGATTAGACAAGCTGATCTTCATCAATTGATCGAAGAAGTGATTGACGTTATTCGTCACGATCCGAATTTTGATCAAGTGGTCATTGAAAAACGGTTTTGTACTAAACCGCTCCTCGTTGAAGATTGCGGTTTACAAACGGTTTTCCAGAACCTGTTTCAAAATGCTCACCATGCGATGAATGGTTCTGGAACCATTACCATTCAAACCCGTGAACAGGGCACTCAGGCAATCGTGGCCATTAAAGATTCAGGCTGCGGGGTTCCTGAAACCATCAAAGCCAGAATTTTTGATCCTTTTTTCACCACCAAAGTCAGCGGAAAAGGAACCGGCATCGGTCTTACGATTTGCCGTGAGATTGTTCAACGTTCCGGCGGTGAAATCAGTCTGGAAAATGAGGAAAAACAGGGCGCTCAATTCACCATCGCACTTCCTTCCAATAACTAATGATGACAAATTCAATTTTAATTATCGAAGATGACAGTTTAATCCGGGAGTCTATGTCTGAGGTTTTAAGCATGGACGCTTATGATGTTGAAATGGCCGGAAACGCTCAAGAAGGTTTCCAAAAACTCCAGAAGAGAACTTTTGATATGGCACTTGTCGATATGCGCCTTCCCGATTCTGGTGGGATCGACATTTTGAAGAAAGTAAAAGAACGATATCCTGAACTGGCTGTTGTCATGATGACCGGTTTCGGCACCGTTGAAACGGCAGTTGAAGCGATGAAAATGGGTGCTCGCGACTATCTAACAAAACCGATTAATGACGATGAGCTTAGAATTTTAATCCGCAGAATTTTTGATACCAAGCAGCTCAAAGAAGAAAACGAGTCCCTCAAGCAAATCCTCGCCGAAAAGAGAAGTCATTTCCATAATTTGATTGGTGAGGATTCCAAGATGCAAAAAATTTATTCGCTGATTCAAGCGATTAGCGATACAAAAACTACGGTTTTGTTAAAGGGTGAAAGCGGAACTGGAAAAGGCATGGTTGCGCAGGCTATTCATTACAGTGATCCGGCCCGGAAAAACGGTCCTTATGTGGAAGTCAGTTGCGGTGCGATTCCTCGCGAACTTTTGGAAAGTGAACTTTTTGGCCATATCAAAGGCTCTTTTACAAGCGCCATTCGCGACCGTGTCGGTCGTTTTGAGTTGGCTGATGGAGGAACCATTCTTTTGGACGAGATCGATGCGCTTCCGCCGTATCTCCAAGTTAAATTGCTTCGGGTTCTCCAGCAAAAAGAATTTGAACGGGTCGGCGATACAAAGACAATGCGCGTCAATGTTCGGATTATTGCCGCCACAAACCGGAATCTGGAAGAAGCGATCAGTCGTGGAACTTTTAGAGAAGATCTTTTTTATAGACTCAACGTTATTACCATCGAAGTCCCGCCGTTACGCGAACGAAAAAGTGATATTCCCGCTTTGATACAGCATTTTCTTAAGGTATTTAATGAAAAAACGAAACGCAATATTAAAACGATCAGCAAGTCGGCTATGAAAGTGATTATGGATTACGATTGGCCGGGGAACGTTCGTGAACTTGAGAATTTTTTGGAACGCGCGGTGGTATTGACGCAAGGTGAAGTTCTGGATGTGGCTATTTTTCCAGATAATTTTGCGAAGGCCATTGAAAATGCGAATACCCAAACAATGGGTGCTGGCGCGTTGAAGGAGGTGCTCAGAGAACCTGAGAAAAAAATTATTGTGCGTGCTTTGGAACAGACAGGCTGGAACCGGAAAAAAGCGGCAGCCATTCTGAAGATCAATCGAACCACGCTTTACAATAAAATGAAGCAGTACCATCTCTTGTAAGTTGTAATTCCGAATCAATCTAATTTCGCTTTGCCCGAAATTAACTGTCAGGGGTAGCAAGTGCTCTCAGGGTTTCAACAGGGGATGACAGAAATCTCTGCCGAAGAATTACTCGATTTAAAGCATTGGCAAAAAATTCAGGATTTATTGGCTGAGATTATCGGCGTTAACCTGTGGCTTATCGACGCACAAGGCGTTTCACTTGCTCATCCAAGCAAGATCTGCACTTATTGTTCCGACGTCAATTCCTCAAGCTATACTTCGAGTAAACTTCCTGATTGCGCATTGAAAGCTTATCAAATTTTGCATCAAAAAAATGAGCTTTTCTATCAATGTCCCCACTCGCTTACTTATTTTTTGGTTCCCTTGAAACAAAGAGTACGGACGCTTGCGTTTATCATTGGAGGCCCATTTATTTTGGGAAAAAAGGAAACCCATGAACACTACAAGCTCGTCTGCCAAAAATTTGAAATCGATTTCGACCTTTTTCTGGATTGGATTCAAGAACTCAAATCGTTTTCTCATCACGGAATAAATCTGGTAATCCATTTTCTTAAAGAACTCAGTTATTTTATTTGGCCAGTAAAAACTGAGCTGTTGCAGACAGAAGGTTTTGTTAAACAAAATACTGATTTTCTCGCGAATTCGCTTTTGGAAACTGCCAGTCAAATTGTGGGCGCCGATTCAGGTTCGGTTCTGCTGGTGGATCCAGCAAAAAAATCATTTTTTATTCAATCCTCTCATGGACTTAACGCTCAAGTTTTAAAGAAGAGAACGATACCGTTTAAGCGTGGAATTGCAGGATGGGTTGTAGAAAATAAAAAAGCTGTTTTGATCAGTCCTCAAAGCAAAAGCGTCATTCCCAAATCAAAATTAAAACGCCCTTATATCAAGTCGTCCATGATTGTTCCGCTTCAATTTCAGGACCGGATTTACGGAGTTTTTTGTTTGAACTCAAAAACAGAAAATGATCGTTTTAGTGAAGGAAATCTTTTGTTTCTAAATCACCTTGGTAAAATTGCCACTGCTGCACTTTCTCGATCCGGCCTGAATTGAAATCATATGTCATCCCCGAATGCAGCGGAGCAGCATTGCCCATCACCCTCATTAAATAAGAATTTATTGAAGGTGAGGGCTGCACTTGCCTTCCAATAGAAGTTAATGATAGGCAAGTGCTGCGGCTCAGTCCTTGAATCGGTCGGGTTCAAGGGCAAAGCCGCATGTGTCTTAACGCTCACGCTTAATGCCGGCGCTAATGCGCCAGCTACTAATCGTGGCAACTTTGACGTTGCCTACGATTATGTTCGGGAAGAACTGGATGTTCTTCTCCGAAAATGTGTCTGGGATCCATAAGTTAGATTCCCGCCCTTAAAGCCAATAAATTTATTGGCTTTAAGGACAAGTACTTGCTTTCAATTAAATTCAATGAGAGCAAGTGCCGCCTAAAGTTCGCCAGAAAACCGGCAGAATCCGTCAGAACGAATCTCGCCATGTCTTTTGGCGGACGTGCGGGAATGACAGGTTGTTTAGTATTTAAAGTTCCAATCATGATTTGAATATCGTTCTTTGACCAGTTGCAGAATCTTCTCACGAGGGATTAATTCCAGAGTTTCGTGAGCGCGCCAAGATTGAACAAGCGCTTTTTTGATTGTTTCATTCGAGACATTCAAATTCATGAGAAATTCATGATGCGTTCTGTTTTTGCGGTAACTCGGCTGGTTTGAGGGAATCGTTAACACTTGTTCCATGAGCGGAATTTTGAAATTCAGCAAAAAAGTTCCGTGAAACAGAACGAATGATTTTTTTCGGCGCTGAGCATTCCCTGAAAATTTAAGATTTTCATAAGCAAGATCGCTGGTGCCTTGAATCTGAATGGTTTTGTTCAGAATGGGTTCCAGGCATTTTTTGTGAAGATTCAGAATATAATGATTTGTATCCGTGATCGTTTTTAGAGGTCTTGAGTTTTGAAGGTTTAAAATAAGGGCATAATTGAGACAGCCCGGGCCCTGCAAGACAGTGCCGCCGCCGCTTGAACGCCTTAAAATCGGTATCGCGTGTTTGCCGCAGTTTTCCAAATCGACCTCCAAGCGAAATTTCCGAGAATAACCCAAAACGACAAAATAGCTTTTGGGTTCCCAAAACCGCAAAATTTCATGGTTCGAACCCGCTTCCGAGAGCTCTAAGAGCGCTTCATCGCAGGCTAAATTTTCTTCGGGAGTTGGAAAGCTGAGGTCTAGATATTTCATTGATTGACGATGTTATGCTAATTTTGCATAATTAAAGTAATTTCGTACTGGCCCTCATAGGCATCCCATATTAATACGATGCCAATTCCTTTCAAGGGTATTTTTACGGTTTATTTTTTATAGTGGTCAATCAAGACTGCTTATTGTATCTTATAGTCTTTAACTCCCGCCAAATTATGCGGCGGGTCCGCTGTGTATTTTGGCAGAAGCTGATTTGGAATGAGATGAAGCAAAAAGATAAACGCAGTACGGCTGAAGCAGAAAAACGTCATGGATCTTCAGTTGACTCCAATGATAAAGCTGACCGCTCGGAAACCCAAAAATGGCTCGAGTCTTTGGAGCATCTTTTAGCTCATATCTTTAAAAACGGTGAATCTTCCCAAGCCGCTGGCCTTTTAGATAAGTTGACCAACAAGCTCCGGGATTTAGGGATTCATATTCCGGATGCCGTTACTACTCCTTACGTCAATACCATACCGCCCGAGCAAGAACCGCCTTATCCTGGCGATCGGGATTTAGAGAGAAAGATTAAAAGCTTTATTCGCTGGAACGCCATGGCCATGGTAGTAAAAGCCAACCGGGTTAGCCCCGGAATCGGCGGACATATCTCCACCTATGCATCTTGTGCCACGCTTTATGAGGTAGGTTTCAATCACTTTTTTAGAGGCGGTGATGGTGATCGTCCCGCCGATTTCGTTTACTTCCAGGGCCATGCTTCACCGGGCAATTATGCACGAGCCTATGTGGAACGAAGAATTGACGCCAAGCTGCTCCATAATTTTCGCCAGGAATTAGCGGAAGGCGGCGGCTTATCTTCTTATCCACATCCTTATCTCATGCCGACGTTTTGGCAATTTCCGTCTGTTTCAATGGGCCTTGCTCCGATTACCTCAATTTATCAAGCTCGTTTTAATCGTTATCTCAAAGCACGCGATTTTATCAAAGGCGAAGAACCAAAAGTATGGTGCTTTGTCGGAGATGGTGAAATTGACGAACCCGAAAGTTTGGGCGCGCTGACCTTAGCTTCCCGCGAAAATTTGGATAATTTAGTTTGGGTTGTCAATTGCAATCTTCAACGTCTGGATGGTCCGGTCCGGGGAAACGGAAAAATTATACAGGAACTTGAAGGTGCTTTCCGCGGCGCCGGGTGGAATGTGATTAAAGTCATTTGGGGTTCTGATTGGGATCAGCTCCTGGCCCAGGACCGTAAAGGTCTTTTGCTGAAAAGAATGGAAGAAGCAGTTGACGGTGATTACCAAAAATATTCCGTAGAACCCGGAAGTTATACGCGGAAACATTTTTTTGGAAAATATCCGGAACTGCTGAAACTGGTCAATCATTTAACAGATGACGATATTCGCAATCTCTTAAGAGGCGGACACGACCCGAAGAAAGTGTATACGGCTTATAAGACAGCGGTTGACCATAAAGATCAGCCTACGGTCATTCTTGCCAAAACTATAAAAGGATATGGCTTGGGCGAGGCCGGTGAAGGCCGCAACATTACGCATCAACAGAAGAAATTAAATGAAAAAGAATTGCGTGAATTTAAAGAACGATTCGGAATTCCGATTAGCGATGAAGAAGTCGTGGAAGCGCCGTTTTACCGGCCGCCGGTAGACAGCCCTGAAACTAAATATCTGTTGGAAAGAAGGAAAAGTTTGAGTGGTTTTCTACCCAAACGCAATGTGCAGATCGAGTCCATGGAAATCCCGGGACCTGATACTTTTGCCGAATTTTTAAAAGCGAATCCGCTTGAAGCTTCTACCACCATGGCCTTCGTTCGTCTTTTGACCAAATTATTAAGAGACAAACAAATCGGAAGAAATATTGTTCCCATTATTCCGGATGAAGCAAGAACCTTTGGATTAGACGCACTGTTCCGCCAAATCGGAATTTATTCACCCAAAGGCCAGTTATATGAACCAGTTGATCGAGAAACACTTCTTTATTATCAGGAATCCAAAGACGGCCAGATTTTGGAAGAGGGAATCACAGAAGCTGGATCCATGTCGTCGTTTATTGCTGCCGGGACGGCCTACGCTAATTTTGGAATCAATATGATTCCATTTTTTATTTATTATTCTATGTTTGGCTTTCAGCGAATTGGTGATTTGATGTGGCTTGCCGGTGATACGAGAGCAAAGGGATTTTTGCTGGGAGCAACCGCAGGCAGAACCACTTTGAACGGAGAAGGACTTCAGCACCAGGACGGTCACAGCCATTTGATCGCCAGCACCATTCCAAATTTGGTTGCTTACGATGCCGCATTTTCCTATGAAATTGCGTTGATCGTTCAAGATGGGATGAGGCGGATGTATCAAGACCGCGAAGAAATTTTTTATTATCTGACACTTTATAATGAAAATTATCCGATGCCTGAAATGCCGGCCGGTGCTCAAAAGGGAATTTTGAAAGGTCTATACCGGTTTAATCAAGGAGCGATAGGCAAAAAATATCACGCGCATATTTTGGGAAGCGGGCCTATTGTCAGAGAAGCTTTGAGAGCACAGGAAATTTTGCAGCGTCAATATGATGTCAGCGTTGATGTTTGGAGCGCCACCAGTTATAAGCAATTAAGAACCGATGCGCTGAATGCTCAAAGGTGGAATAGGCTACATCCAACCTCTGAACCCAAAAAATCTTATTTGGAAACGATTCTTGAAAAAGAAGAAGGGCCGTTCATCGCAGTATCCGATTACATGAAAATTGTACCGGACCAAATCGCGCCGTGGGTTCCGGGCGGTCTTACAACCTTGGGCACCGATGGTTTCGGCAGAAGTGATGATCGCATGAAGTTGAGGCGTTTTTTTGAAGTGGATGCTGAACTAACAGTCATCGCAACCTTGTATGCGCTTTCTCAAAAGGGCCTGGTTCAGAAAGAACTGGTTGGGAAAGCAATTGGGGACTTACAGGTTAATCCTGAAAAAGTTCATTCGGTTTTAGTCTAAAACAAAGTGTCATTGCGAGGCGGCACTCAAAGCATTGCCGAAGCAATCTCAATTGTAGATTGCTTTGCTTCGCTCGCAATGACGATGTGAGTAAATATGATCCAGGTTAAAATTCCATTTCTTGCAGAAGGTGTAGAATCCGGAGTCGTCGTCAGCATTTTAGTTAAAGAAGGCGCTCAGGTTGAAGCAGAGGATATTCTTCTCGAGCTTGAAACCAACAAAGCGACCGCACCGATTCCTTCGCCGGCGAGCGGAACGGTGAAACAAATTCACGTTAAGGAAGGGGCTGAGGTTTCAGTCGGCCAAGTCGTGGTGACGCTTTCCAAATCAGGCGAAACGACGAAGGCAACGCCTGCCGCTCCAACAAAAGAAGTCAAATCAGTTGCATTACCTCAAAAACAAATTCCGCTTACAAAACAGGCACCCGAGGCGAATGAATACCATTATGAGTCTAAAAGCGGTTTCGCCCCGCCGGCATCGCCGAGTGTCCGGAAATTAGCGCACCAGCTGGGCGTTGATTTAACACGCGTTAAGGGAACGGAGCGTGGAGGTAGAATTACGCTTGAAGATGTTAGAACTTATATTGAGCGGCTTCAAACTACAAAGCAAAGCATGTCGCAGCCGGCTTCACATCCTAAACCGGCTAGTATTGATTTTTCAAAATGGGGTCCGGTCACAAAAAAAGCATTGACACCTTTAAGAAAAACAATCGGTCAGAAAATGCATGAGTCGTGGATGGCTATTCCCCATGTTACTCAATTTGACGAAGCTGACATCAGCGGGCTTTTGGAGATGAGAAAAAAATATGCGTCTGAATATGAACAAAAAGGCGCCAAATTGACGGTTACGGGAATTATTCTTAAAGCCCTCGTTCAAATTTTAAAAAAATATCCGAAATTTAATTCAAGCCTTGATGAAACTTCAAATGAAGTCATTGAAAAAAAATATTATCATTTCGGGGTGGCTGTTGACACCGAGCAGGGGTTGATTGTACCTGTGATCAAAGAGGTTGATAAAAAAAATCTTCTTGAGCTTTCGATTGAATTAGCCCAGCTTGCGGGAAAGACGCGTCAAAGAAAGGTTTCAATCGAAGATATGCAAGGCGGTACTTTTACCGTGTCCAATTTGGGAAGTATTGGCGGGGCTCATTTTACACCGATTGTAAATCGCCCGGAAGTTGCAATTTTGGGACTGGGCCGCGGAGCATTAAAGCCTGTTGTGAAAGATGGAAAAGTTCAAGCACGGACTGTCCTACCGGTTTGCCTTTCTTACGATCACCGCGTCATCGACGGAGCAGACGGCGCACGGTTTATTCAGGCGCTGGTTCAGCTGCTTGAGAATTTCGACGAAAATGAATTTAAAATGAAAGGTTCAAAGAAATGATCCCATCACCTGATTTGAATATGAGAAGAAAATGTCATGCCCGAAATCTTTTACGCTCACGCTCAATGCGCGGAGCACTTCGCTGCGCGCTTTATGCGCGAGCACTTTTCGGGATGAGCTTGTCGCTCATCTCCGAAAGTGTTCGGGAAGAACTTGACGTTCTTCTCCAAAAATGTGTCGGGCATCCAGTTCTTAGATTCCCAATTAAAACATTCGGGAATGACAATGAGCGTATGTAGAAAACAGGTAGTGGGATGAATCCAATTAAGACAGAACTTGTCGTCGTAGGTGCCGGCCCCGGTGGTTACACAGCCGCTTTTTATGCTGCTGATAAGGGCTTAAAAGTTATTTTAGTGGAGCAGGATAAACGTCTGGGCGGCGTTTGTCTTAACCGAGGATGTATTCCTTCAAAAGCTTTGCTTCACGTAACCAAATTGATCTCGGAAGCGAAAGAATCAAAAGCAAGAGGCATTTCCTTTGGTGAACCCAAAATTGAACTTAATAAACTGCGAAATTGGAAAGATTCGGTTTTGAAAAAATTATCCCTTGGAATTTCAGGTCTTGCACAAAAAAGAGGCGTCGAAGTTTTATACGGCCGCGGTCATTTTGAAGATTCACAAACTCTGCGCGTTGAAACGAAAGAAGGTCAGAAATTTATCAATTACGACAAAGCCATTATTGCGGTAGGTTCACAGCCGTCCCTCCCGCAGGCTTTTGATTTGGGAAACAAACGGATCATGACCTCAACCGAAGCGCTTGAGATTGAAGAAGTCCCGCATGACTTGTTAATTGTCGGCGGCGGGTATATCGGAATGGAGCTTGGGACTGTTTACGCAACCTTAGGGAGTCGGATTGTTTTGGTTGAAGCCTTAGGCCAAATTTTAACTGGAGTTGATACGGATTTGATTCGGCCTGTTAAAACTTATGCCGAGAAAGCATTTCGTGAAATCCGGCTCAACACCAAAGTCCTGAAAATGGCAACTAATGGGAAACAAATTAAAGTCGCTATGGAGTACGAAGGGAAGAAAAAGGAAGAACTTTATGATCGCGTTCTCGTTTCGGTCGGCCGGAAACCAAATTGCGAAGACCTTGGGCTTGAAAATACAAAGGTAAGCCGTGATGAAAAAGGATTTATTAAAGTCACTGAGCGGCAGCAAACAACCGATCCTTTCATTTTTGCAATTGGAGACGTGGCCGGCGGTGTTTTGTTAGCGCATAAAGCGTCGAAGGAAGGAAGGATTGCCGTGGAAGTGATTACCGGTGAAAACACCGCTTTTGAAAGCATCATTCCAGCAGTTGTTTTTACGGATCCCGAAATTGCTTGGTGTGGGCTGAGCGAAGCTGAAGCGCGGGCAAAGAATATCACCGTTCAAGTGGCACGGTTTCCGTGGTCTGCCTCAGGTAGAGCCCTCAGTTTTGATCGTCCCGATGGAATGACCAAATTAGTTGTCGAGCCCGAAACAGAAAGAATTTTAGGAGTTGGTATTGTGGGCGCCGGTGCCGGCGAATTAATTGGCGAAGGAGTCCTTGCCATAGAAATGGGTGCTACGGTAAAAGATATGGCTGAATCCATTCACCCGCATCCTACCTTGTCCGAAACCTTAATGGAATGCGCCGAAAGTTTTTACGGATCTGCGACGCACGCGTTTATCAAAAAAAGACCGTCAAAAGAAGAGCCGGCAGTCAGCTGATCGAACGAGATTTGATATACGATCGACCATTACCTGCGCTTTATCGTCTCTCATTGTTCACAACAATTCAACGTGCGCCCTTAGCTCAGTTGGTAGAGCAACTGACTCTTAATCAGTGGGTCGAAGGTTCGATCCCTTCAGGGCGCACATTTCTTTCTTGTCGGCCACCCCTTAGTTCTAGCCGTCTTTATCCTTGAAGTATGCCGTAAAATCAATATAATAAATAAGTTTGGCTTTATAAGACCCGATTTGCCAATCACTTAGATCAATTCTTTGCTCATAGGCGGGAGTAGCTCAACGGTAGAGCGCAACCTTGCCAAGGTTGATGTTGCGGGTTCAAATCCCGTCTCCCGCTCCAATGTATTGAAAGGTTACACATGAAGTTAAAAGTGAATATAAAAGACGTAAGCGCCTGTGAGAAGATGCTCACAATCGATGTTCCTGCTGAAATTGTAACCGAGGAATTTTCTTCCTTTTATCAATCTGTAGCAAAACGCGCCCGGATTCCGGGTTTTAGGCCAGGGCACGCTCCGCAAAATGTGCTTAAGATTCATTTCAAAGAGGAAGCCAAGCAGGAAGTTTTGAAACATCTTTTATCCCGTTCATTTTACGATGCGATCAAACAAGAATCACTTCCCGTTATTGGTTATCCTAAAATTGAAAATATCAAATTTGATGAAACGAGTCTAAAGTTCGAAGCTCTCGTCGAAACTCGCCCAAAAATGAAATTGGACAAATATTTTGGGCTAAACGTTAAACGGGAACCGGTGATCGTTGACGACTCTGAAATGACCGAAACCTTCAAACGAATTCAGGAATCACAGGCAAAATTTGAGTCGGTTGAAGGCCGTGAAACAAAGCTGGGGGATTATTTAATTTGTGACTACACACTGAATATCGACGGTCGTGAAATAGAAAAAAAAGACAATGAATGGTTTGAGATCAGGGAAAAAGATTATTTAGAAGGGTTTTCGAAACAATTGATCGGTGCCAAAATTGGAGAAATCCGAGAAGCCAACGTTTCATTTCCGAAAGAATACGCGCGCAAGGAATTCGCAGGCAAACCCGCGAAATTTGTTTTGACGATTCGGGAAATGAAAGAAAAAAAGCTTCCCACGCTGGATGACGATCTTGCTAAAAGTCTCGGCGATCACTCAACCTTTGACGAATTAAAAAAAGCAATCCGAAAAGATATTGAGGATCACAAGAAACGGGACAATGAAACCAAATTGGAAAAAATGCTCCTGGATGAATTGATTAAAAAATCAAAGTTCGAACTTCCTGCTGGAATGATTGAACGCAGGCTGGATGCATTGGTCGAGGAAGGTATTCAGTCTCTAATGTATCAGGGAATCAAGAAAGAAGACGCGGAAAAAGAACGCGAAAAATTCAGGAAGAATCTTTTGCTTGAAGCCGAGCGCCAGGTGAGAATTTCGTTTTTACTGGATGAAATTGCGGAACGCGAAAAAATTCAGGCTACCGAAGAAGATATTCATGCAAAGTATCAATCAATTTCTGAACGCGTTCGGCGTTCGCCTGAAGAAGTGAAAGCTTATTATGAACAAGAGGACAGTCGGAAGGAATCATTGACGATTCAGATTATTAACGAAAAGGTAATTCAACTGATCAAAGACAAAGCAGTTATACAAGATACGAAGGTATAGGAGGTTAAAATGAGTGGTTATTTGGTACCCATGGTAATTGAACAAACAGGCCGCGGAGAACGGGCCTACGATATTTATTCACGGCTTCTCAAGGACCGCATTGTATTTATCGGGACTCCGATTGATGACACCATCGCAAATTTGATCATCGCTCAAATTTTGTTTCTGCAAATGGAAGACCCCGTAAAAGACATTAATGTTTATATTCATAGTCCGGGCGGCAGCGTTACTGCCGGTTTGGCTATTTATGACACAATGCAGTTTGTGAAATGCGATGTTTCGACGTACTGTTTGGGACAGGCAGCCAGCATGGGGGCCTTACTGCTCGCCGCAGGAACCAAAGGAAAACGTTACTCACTTCCACATTCCCGGGTCATGATTCATCAGCCGTGGGGAGGCGCTCAAGGCACCGCTTCGGATATCAGCATTCATGCCAAGGAAATCTTGAAGCTGAAAGATGATTTGAACAAAATTTTAGTCAAACACACCGGCCAATCGTTTGAGCGCGTTGAAAAAGATACAGACCGCGATTTTTTTATGTCTGCTAACGAAGCCAAGACCTATGGAATTGTGGATCAAGTGATTGAATCAAGAACTCAAATTCCGGACGGGAAGAAATAAACTCGATGGCGAAACGTAATATTCTACTTACGCCGGGCCCAACACCCGTTCCGCCCTCCGTCCTTAAGGTTTTGGCGGAGCCTATTTTCCATCATAGGACACCCCGGTATCGCGATGTTTTTAAACAGGTTTCGGAGGATTTAAAAAAAGTTTTTCGTACGAAGGAAAATGTTTATACGTTTACGGGTTCAGGAACATTGGCCATGGAAGCCAGTATGGTGAATTTTCTTTCTACGGGTGATAAGGTTTTGTGTCTTGAGGCCGGTAAATTTGGCGAGCGCTGGGCGGAAATTGCCAAGTGTTACAATTTGGAAATCATGACCGTAAAAGTTCCATATGGTGAAACAATTCGGCCAGAGCAAGTGGAAGAAGCATTAAAACAAAACCCGAATGTTAAAGCCGTTTATGGAACGCATTGCGAAACATCAACCGGTGTTCTGCTGGATATTCAAAAAATATCAAACGTTGTATCCAAAACAAAAGCAATTTTTGTTGTAGATGCCATCAGCGGTTTGGCTGCCGATGTTTTGGAAATGGACGGATGGAATATCGACATTGTGGTCGGCGGTTCTCAAAAAGGATTGATGATTCCACCGGGGCTTTCCTTTGTTGCCGCCAGCCAGAAAGCCTGGCAGATGAATAAAAGCGCAAAATTGCCGCGTTACTATCTGGATCTTGCGAAATGTGAGAAGTCATTAAAAGATTGGGATACACCTTTTACGCCGGCTCTTACCTTGGTTTTGGCTTTGCGGGAAGCGCTCAAACAAATCCTGAATGAAGGAATGGAGCCATTATGGGCACGTTCAGCGAAGTTGGCCAAAAAAACCCGCGGCGCGATTAAAAAATTGGGCTTGGAACTTTTTTCAAAAGCTCCGTCCAATACATTGACCGCTGTTAAAGTACCAGCGGGTATTGATGGTGAAAAACTGGTTTCCGTCATGCGAGATGAGAAAGGCGTTACGATGGCGGGCGGGCAGGGTGAGATGAAAGGTAAAG
>JGI1358J11329_10002549_pt1 | contig 14010 bp, 14 predicted proteins | sample Subgroupgradi54m_FD_11329 | JGI IMG/M metagenome (IMG submission 11329)
GAGCCGTTGAAATTCTCCGAAAAGTTGATTTTGTTATTTGTGAAGATTCAAGACGAAGCGGAATGCTTTTGAAACATCTGGATATTAAGAAACCGCTTAGAACATATCATGATCATAGTTCAGCAGGAAAACAAGAGGCGTTGGTAAGAGAATTAAAGGAAGGCGCCTCTGCCGCTTATGTTACGGATGCCGGAACGCCGCTCATTTCGGATCCTGGTTTTTCGTTGGTCCGCGATTTAATTGAGGCCGGCATCCAAATTGAAACCATCCCCGGCCCAACGGCATTTGTAAGCGCCTTAATTGTCAGCGGGCTTCCGTCGCACGCATTTACGTTTATGGCTTATCTTCCGCAAAAGGATAAAGCTCGACAAGATACTTTAAAAGAATTGGCAGGCGAGAAAAGAACGCTGATTTTTTACGAATCACCCTATCGTATTTTAAAGACGTTAAAAAATATGTTCGATATTTTTGGGGATCGTCAGGCGTCCGTTTCGCGCGAGATGACAAAAAAATTTGAGGAAACCGTGCGTGGAAAACTTTCTGAAATTTTAGATTACTTCGGAAAAAAGAAAATTTTAGGCGAATGGGTCATTGTCGTGTCAGGCAAAGGGAATCCGGATCGCCATAGGGAGTTTCACGATGATTCGGAAGCATAACGAGATGATTCGAAAGCATAAAAAGAAACGAATTGCTATTTTTGTTTCTGGTTCCGGAACCAATATGGAAAATATTGTCCGCAGGATTCAAACAGATGGGCTCGATTGTACGATCGTTCTTGTTGTTTGCGACAATCCGAATGCCTTAGCGCTTGCTCGCGCTAGCCGATTCGGTCTTGAAACCTTTGTCGCAGAGCGAAAGAATTTCGAATCAAAAGTTGAGTTTGACCACCATATCACGGAAAAGCTCAAAGAGAAAAAAATAGATTTAATTCTCTTGGCGGGATTTATGCGCATCCTCAGTCCGGAATTTGTCCGTGCTTGGCGCTGGCGTATTTTAAATGTTCATCCCAGCTTTCTTCCGAAATATCCGGGAGCTCATGCGATTAAAGATGCTTTTGAAGCTAAGGAGAAAGAAACGGGTGTTACGATTCATTTTGTGGATGAAGGAATCGACTCGGGCCCGATTATTTTACAACGTAAAGTGCCTATTGAACCCAATGATACGCTTGAGATACTTGAAACACGTGTCCATGAAACAGAGTATGAACTTTATCCTGAAGCCGTTCGGCTTTTTATTTCTGAAAAGTTAAAAGTCGAAGGTTCAGTGGTGAAAATTGAAAAATCAGTGTAGAATGCACACCTCGAAAGGATCCTCATGGCGTTAAGGGAAGAATTTGAACATTCAGGGAATTGGCTTTTCCGGTGGCGGAGTTACCTGCCGTTGGTTTTTATTCTTTTATTTTTCATCGCCCTTACTGATTTCAGATATTCTGTAGAGGGTCATGCATGGGAATTTTTTTGTATGGCGATCTCGTTTTCCGGTTTGGGAATTCGCATGTATGCTGTGGGTTGCGCTCCAAGAGGAACTTCGGGTCGCAATGTGAAAGAGCAAAGAGCGGATGTTTTAAACAATACCGGGATTTATTCGATCGTCAGGCATCCACTTTATCTTGGTAATTTTGTAATTTGGTTTGGAATAATTTTCTCGGTTAAGTTGTGGTGGTTTATGGCGGTTGCGCTTCTCGTATTTTGGCTTTACTATGAAAGAATTATGTTTGCCGAAGAGGAGTTTTTGCGGAAGAAATTCGGGGATGAATTTTTAAAATGGGCAAACGCCACACCCGCTTTTTTCCCCACCAAGTTTCAAAACTGGCGAAAACCCAGTTTACCGTTTGAATGGAAAAATGCTTTACGACGAGAATATTCAGGATTTTTTGCGATTATTTCCGTATTTTCCCTTCTGGAGTTGGTCAAATCAAGAATTGCAGAAGGTGAATTTGTATTTGATCCGATTTGGGTCGGCATTTTTCTTTTTGGTTTAGCAGTTTATTCGACGCTTATTTTCTTAAAGAAAAAAACAAAATTCCTTGATATTCAAGGAAGGTAAACTATTTTTGGGAGGAGTTGGTTTCGATGTCGACGAAGATTAAGCAGGTTAAAGCGCGAGAAATTTTAGATTCGAGAGGGAATCCAACCGTTGAAGTAGATATCATTTTAGCAGATGACACGTTGGGTCGGGCTGCCGTTCCAAGTGGTGCCTCAACCGGAGAACACGAAGCTGTTGAGCTCCGGGATGGCGATAAAAAACGTTTTTTAGGCAAAGGTGTTTTGAACGCCGTTCGCAATGTGAATGAAAAAATTGCGGAGGCCGTTATTGGAAAAGATCCTGAAAAACAGGAAGCAATCGACAAACTTTTAATCGATTTAGACGGAACCGAAAATAAATCTGCACTTGGTGCTAATGCCATTTTGGGCGTTTCACTTGCTTGCGCTCATGCCGCTGCGAATTCAAAAAAGTTGTCTCTTTTCCGTTATTTGGGAGGTGCTAACGCAAATCTTTTACCGGTTCCCATGATGAATATCATTAACGGCGGTGTTCATGCGGACAATAATGTAGATCTCCAAGAGTTTATGATCATGCCTTTTAAAGCGGAGCGTTTTTCCGATGCGCTTCGCATGGGGGCAGAAGTGTTTCATAACTTAAAAAAAATTCTCCATACAAAAAAACTTTCTACTGCAGTAGGCGATGAAGGCGGTTTTGCTCCGGATCTTGAATCTAACGAGGAAGCATTGGATGTGATCATGGAAGCAATTAAGCAGGCAGGCTATGAACCGGGAACGGATATAAGAATTGCACTTGATCCGGCGAGTTCCAGTTTTTATGGTCAGGATAAAACCGGAAGCAATAAAAATCCCGGGAAATATGTTCTGCGTGCTGAGTCTCAATCCGTAAAATCAGCTCAAGATATGGTTGAGTTTTATTCCAATCTTTGCGAACGTTATCCCATTTTTTCAATTGAAGATGGACTGAGTGAAGACGATTGGGACGGATGGCGCCAATTGACGGACCGGCTTGGAAAAGAAATTCAATTGGTAGGAGATGATCTTTTTGTGACGAATGTAAAACGGCTTCAGATGGGTATCGACCGAAAGGTTGCCAATTCCATTTTGATTAAAGTGAATCAAATTGGAACGCTTACCGAAACTATTGAAGCAGTGAAGTTGGCACACAAGCATTCTTATACGGCTGTCATGAGTCACCGAAGCGGTGAGACCGAAGATACCACCATTGCAGATCTTGCCGTTGCGCTTGGGACAGGTCAAATCAAAACCGGCTCCACATCGCGTACGGATCGAATTGCTAAATACAATCAATTGCTTCGGATCGAAGAAGAGCTCGGCTCAAAAGCAGTTTATGCTGGAGCTAGTTTAGGCAGAAAAAAAGCGGTTCACAAAATTGAAAAATAATTTTGTGGCGTAATTTTATGAAACGTTTGACTCCTCTTTGGTTTTTCATTTTGATTTTTGTAGCAGGAGTAATTTATTTACCGGGTCTTTCAAAATATCTGAAGTTGAAACGTAAAGAAGCCGATTTGGGTCATGAAATTGAACGTTTACAAACTCAAATCGTTCAACTTGAAAAAGACGAGCATCTTCTAAAAACAGATTTGACACGATTGGAGCAGGTGGTTCGCGAAGAGCTTGGGCTGGTGAAACCTGGTGAAACCGTGATTAAAGTTGTTGAAGAAGAAGCGCCTCAAAAACCAGCTGAACCCGCTCAAAACGCTTCCAAGTAGACAACGCTTTTCTTGCAATTCCTGTAAACAGCGTTATAATACACTCCCTTTTAAATAATCTGCTTTTATATCTTCCTACATCGCGGGGTGGAGCAGCCTGGTAGCTCGCAAGGCTCATAACCTTGAGGTCAGGGGTTCAAATCCCCTCCCCGCTACCAATATTAAATACAGCCCGTTCAATGAACGGGCCTTTTCTTTTTACCAATTTGGTCGATATTTAACAGGTAAATAATACCTAATATTAGGTGAAAATGATGGCGAGAAGACGGAAAAAAATGAAAATGCTAATTACAGGAGGCTCCGGTTTTATCGGCTCCCATTTGTGCGAGGAGCTCTTGGATAGAGGTTTTTCTGTAATAGCTCTCGACAATCTTGCGACAGGCCGTGCCGTAAATATCCGGCATTTGCTGTCAAACAAGAAAAGCTTCAAATTTTATACCGGTTCTGTTATGGATAGGGCGCTCCTCGAGCGACTCATTAAACAGTGCGACATCGTTTATCATTTGGCCGCAGCTGTCGGTGTAAAATATATTTTAAAAAACCCGATTCAGTCTATTCTTACGAACGTGGAAGGCACCGAAATTGTGCTGAGCTTAGCGAGCCAATATCATAAAAAAGTTTTAATTGCTTCAAGCTCTGAAACTTATGGAAAACAGTCTTCCAAAGCCATCAAGGAAGACGACAACCGGATTTTAGGGCCCACGAGTGTTCCGCGCTGGAGTTATGCGGATGCGAAAGCAGTCGACGAATTCCTAGCTTTGGCGTATGCTATAGAGAATAAACTTAAAGTGATTATTTTGAGATTTTTTAATATTGTCGGGCCGCGTCAGATTGGAAATTATGGAATGGTGCTTCCGCGCTTTATTCAAGCGGGTTTAGCAGGCAAACCGATTACGGTTTATGGAGATGGCTCTCAAGTGAGAACTTTTACTTATGTGAAAGATGCGGTTCGGGGAGTGGTTGATTTGAGCTTAACCGAGAAGGCATACGGGAAGGCATTTAATGTCGGCAGCAAAGAGTCCGTTTCCATAAAGCAACTCGCGCACAAAATTCAAAAAAAACTTCATTCAAAATCCAAAATCGCTTATTCCCCTTACAAAAATTTTTATGGTGATAATTTTGAGGATGTTAAATTTCGAGTTCCTGACATTTCTAGAATCCAGAAGATGACTGGATATCGTCCCACGTATAGACTTGATAAGATTATTACCGAAACCATTAAGTATTTCCAGAACCAGACGGGGAGTAAAAAATGAAACGGGAAGTTTGCGCGCTAGCAATTGCTTTAATAGTATTTCTACCTCCTTCTGCGGGCGCGGAGCAAATCGATACCTATCAAACACTCAAAGAGACACCGCCCAGTTTTGCTCATACAGAGAAAAAAATTATGACAGATTCTTCGTATGAGTATAGTTTCGTCAGAATTGGGCCTAAGAAAGTCGTTTGGCAGCTTTTGACGAACCAAATTATGTATTCTATAAAAGGTCAGATTCCTTATTTGGAAATTAACTGGCACGAAAGAGATCGTGTAAGCGATGTCACACTAAACGGCGGCTCTTATTTTAGGTTCAAAAATTCAAATCTTCACATTGAACACGGTTTTGGTTTTGACACAGATTATATTTATCGTTATCAGTTCAGAGCTGAATATGAACACCGGTTGGTTAAAACCCTTTTTTACAAAGCAAGTGAGCGGTATTTACATTACAGGCATTCCGAGGTGGGTGTTTTTTCACCGGTCGGAGCCACCATTTATTATGGAAACCATTACATTACTGCCGATTACGATTTCTCTATCACAGAAGGGCGCGGGGATGCTCATTGGGGATCGATTAAGCTCAACCTTGAATTGTTTGACGGAATGAATGCTTGGACCGGCGCAGCATTCGGTCAACGTCTTTATGACATTCAAACCATCAAGGCCGCTAAGCAGGGCGGGATCATTCTTTTTGTCGGAGGTGATTACAGGATATCAGATAACATTAAATTTAGGACTGGGTATTCTTATGGACAAGAGAAACCTAATTATCTTAACCGAAGCATTGATGTTGGCTTAAACATTAAGTTCTGAATGGAATGGCACCTCTTGAATTTAAACAGCGAGCAGCGGGCTACATCGTTGGCGTATTTGCCCTTCTTTCAATTCTCAGCAGTTGTGTAACTTCCTCTAATTCTAAAACAGTTCTCCCAGAAAGACAAACCTTTTTAGGATCATATAATTCCAATGAAACTACTGCGGTCAAAATAAGTGGAGAAAAACTTATTCGTGAAGTTCATGAAGTTGCAGCTCGTCTCATTCCATCCAATGACCAAAAGCTCTACGATCTTATTTGGCTTGTTGATAAAATTCTTTTTTTATTCGTTATCTTCATGAGCGTAGCAACGATCGCTTTCGTTTTTTTTAAAGAAAGAGAGGATAAAAGACGTCTTCGTATTTTAACCAATGCCAGAAAAAATATTCAGCGTTTAACCGCAAAGGGTTTAAGTGTCTTCAAAAAGACTTTTCCTCAAGTCGCTACTAAAATTTCCCCTAAACAATTTCTTGAAATGACAAAAGACTTGGGCACGGTTTATCCCGAAGAACTTGAGCAATACTTTCGCGATTTTCTTCTCGCTTCGGGGAAAATTCCTGCAATTGAACGCCGTGCTAAGAAAGAAAGGAATAAATGGCGTCGAGTTGAAGCCATTACGTTTCTCGGTTACATTAATTCGCCGGCGACTTTGGGAATCTTAAAGGATTCGCTTTTTGATAAAGATGCGGAAGTATCTTACTTTTCAATGTTGGCGTTGGCTCGTATCAAAACCCGTCAATCGGCAGCTATTCTTTTGGATTTTTTAGGGAAACATGCTTCTAGTGGTTATAAAATTGTTTCTTTATTGGAAAGTTTTCCTCCTTCTGTTGTGGATGAAATTATCAGATTAACGGAAAGTCCGGATCCAAAGGTCCGATTTTGGGCTATTAAACTTTTGTCCAAGTTTAAACCCAAAGGCGAGAGACAAAGAATTGCTGATCTTACGGAAGATCCGTCACCTGATGTACGGGCTTCCGCCTGTGAATGTTTGGGTATTTTGGGAGAAAAAGAAGCAAAGGCTGTTTTGATGAAATGTCTTCAGGACAAAATTTGGTTCGTTCGCATGCAGGCGGTGCGCGCCCTTTCTAAAATTGCAGGGGGGGAATGCTTTCCCGAATTACTTAAACTAATGTCAAAAGACAGCTCTCCATTTGTGAAAGAAAGTGTAAAAAATGCAATCATAGGTGACATCAATCAGGCGCTTCCTTATATCGAAGAGTGTCTTGAAAGCGGAGATAAAACGGTAAAGGAATATTGTGTTAATGTATTGATAGATTCAAACTATATTGCAGAGATTTTAGGGAACGTTCTTTCTAAAGATCCCACCGTTCGAAAAAGAGCTACCCGCCTTTTAGAACGGATGATCAAATCCAATGTATATTTCGGTCTTAAAAAAAATTTAGATGCTTTTTCGTCTAGTTCCCGCGACCAACTGATGCAAGTAGTCGCTCGTATTGATGAAAATTTGGTGGTTCGCATGAACCGCGAATTAACAAAGAAGGCATAGGCAAATTGAAATGATTTCATTCAAGAGTTTCTTTTCAGCGGCGTTTGCAGTTTTTGTTGGTTATTATCTTTTTCTCTCTATGTATTACTTGGTTTTAAACATGGTGGGTTTTTTTGAGTACTGGAACAGACGCAAAGAACATGAAGAAGAAAACTATGCCGCCCTTTCTGTTTCAAGCTTTACGGTACCGGTAAGTATTATTATTCCCGCACACAACGAAGAACTTTGGATTTTGGACTGTCTCCAGTCTGTTCTTAATTTAAATTATCCTGAATTCGAAATTGTTATTGTTGATGATGGTTCGGTTGACAAGACCATACCTATCTTGAAGGATTTTTTGAAATTAAAATTCATTCACAACCCATATATCGACCATTTCTCCTCGGGGAAAATTCTTGGTCTTTACCGGTCGGAAAAGTACCCTAAAATTACGGTACTCAGCAAAGAAAGTGGAAGTAAAAAAGCAGGTGCTGTGAATGCCGGGCTTAACATCGCCAAATATAAGTTTGTATGTGTTATGGATTCTGACACGGTTCTTGAAAATAATGCACTTTTAAAAGTTATGGCTCATGTACAGAAAGACCCAGAAAGAATTATTGGAATTGGGAGTTATTTTGGTTTGGTAAACGGCTTTAAAATAAAAGACGGTCAAATTCTTGAAAGAAGCTTTTCTTGGAAACCGGTGGTGGCTTATCAAACTTTAGAATATATCCGCACATTCATCGGAAACCGCATTGCTTGGAGCAAGTTTAATGCGATGCCTAATATTGCTGGAGGATTTGGGGTTTGGAGAAGAGATGTGCTTTTGGAGCTTGGCGGTTATAACACTGAATTTAGTAGCGAGGATGTCGAGTTTACGTTTCGCGCACATTGTTATGTTGCGGAACATAAGAAGGAACGCTACCGGATTATGATGCTTCCTTATTATGTAGGTTGGACAGAAGGCCCCAACGATGTTAAATCACTCATCCAGCAGAGGGATAGATGGCAGCGGGTGATGATTGAAACCGTGTGGCATTATAAATACATGCTGTTCAATCCCAAGTACGGGAGTTTTGGTTTTGTGACTTTTCCATATTTTTTATTTTATGAGGTTTTAGGCGTCTTTTTTGAATCGGCAAGTGTTGCGATTACCGTTTGGGGCTACCTGGCGGGTGTATTAAATACTGGAATTTTTTTTGGCTTTTTCATATTGATGATTTTATATCAGGCATTCATCTCGCTTATTCCTCTTTTTACGTTCAATCGGGCACAGGAGATTTTCAAATCTAAGGATGCGGCCTATCTTGTTTTGTTAAGCCTGGTAGAGTTCTTTTGGTATCGATGGATTATTGCCTGGTCGAAGTTTTCAGGAACCTTTAACTTTTTTAGGGGTGACAGAACCTACAAAATGGTGCCGCGCACAAGAGCGTAAGCCATAAAACCATCTAGTTTTCCCCATTCCGCAGTAGTATAATTTCAAGCCTCAAGAAAGAAGACTTCTAAATGAAGAAAAGCCTTTGCTACCTTATGCTCCTTTGTGCTCTTCCTTCCGTCTGTTTTGGAGAGGGGGAGCCGGCCCAAACAAAAGTCAGGCTTCCGTCTAGAAACGAAGGGCAAAGCTACGCTGTTTTGCGCGTTTTGGATGGAGATACTTTTAGAGTTTCAAATGGGCAAAATTTAAAACTGGCTGCAGTCAATGCGCCTGAACTTCATAATATGCCCATACTGACTGAAGAGGCCAAGAAGTTCAAAAAAGAAATTTGGGCTTATCGAAATGTGGGCGTTGAAGCGTATCAAGCGGTCCAGCATTTTCTCGGCATAGCTAACAATGAAATCAAGGTTGAATCTGATGTTGATGCATTTGATGCCGATGGAAATTTATTGGGGTATGTTTATGTTTCTTTAGGTAAGCCGGAGGAAAGCATGGTTTCCGACAACGAGGTATTTTTTAAAAATGGAAATGAGTATACTCTATTTCTCAACGCTTATCTCGTGAAAATGGGTTTGGCTGAGGTTGTTTCCAAAGGCAAGTACCAGGACTTACTATCGAAGCTCGAGCAGGAAGCAAAAGAAAATAAAAGAGGATTGTGGAAGTAATATGAATTGTCCGGCGTGCCATGAAGCCATGATTGTTTTGGAACATGAACAAGTAGAAGTCGATCATTGTCCAACTTGTCAGGGCAATTGGTTTGATGGGGGAGAGCTTGAACTTCTTTTGGGCAGTACTCATGAGAAAGATAAGCTGCTTTCTTCTTTTGAAACCGATCGGAGCGCAAAAGAAAAAGTAAGAAAATGTCCTATTTGTTCTAAAAAAATGGAAAAAGTATTGTGTGGACCGGAGCATAACGTCCGGATTGATCGGTGTCGGAAAAATGACGGCCTCTGGTTTGATTTAGGCGAACTTGATGCGATGATTCAAATGAAACATTTTGGGAAAAGCACGAAAGTTTTAGATTGGCTTAAAGCGACATTCGGAAAAACCAATGGAGGAAGAAAATGACAGTCTTATGGGTTGTGTTGGCGATTGTGGTGGTGATTATTTTATCTATCGTTGGGGCGTACAATTCGCTAGTTGGTTTACGGAACCAGGTGAAGAACAGCTGGTCTCAAATTGAAGTTCAGCTGAAGAGAAGACATGACTTGATTCCCAATTTAATCGAATCCGTAAAAGGTTATATGCAGCATGAACGCGGGACGCTGGATACTCTTACGAAAGCAAGGACTCAGGCGATTGGTGCTCAGACAGTTGGGGAAAGAGCGAAGGCCGAGGGTGCTTTAAGCGGTGCTCTTGGGCGGCTTATGGTTTCAGTAGAAAACTATCCGGATCTTAAAGCCAATCAAAATTTTCTGGCGCTTCAGGAAGAACTATCTTCAACTGAGAATCGGATCGCATTTGCACGTCAGAATTATAATGATCAAGTGCTTGCCTTTAACAATAAGATACAAATGTTTCCATCAAGTTTGATCGCAAGCAGTTTCTCATTTACGAAAGAAGAATTTTTTGAATTGGAAGACAAATCTGAGAAAGAAGTTCCGAAAGTCAGTTTCTCTTAAACCGGCTATCTTCGAAACAATCTCAAGACCTCGCTTAAAATACCATGTGGGAATTGATCCAAGAAAATAGACGCAAGTCTGCCATTTTATTTATTACCATGGGACTTTGTCTTCTGGTGTTGGGTTATTTGCTCGGAGCCGCTTTTTTTCCTCCTGACGGTGGCATTCCAGGCGTTGCGATTGCACTCACCATCTGGTCTTTGCTTTCTCTGATTAGTTTCTTTTCAGGAGACCAAATTCTTTTGGCGTCCAGCAGGGCAAAAGAAATTACAAGAGACGTCCATCCCCAGCTTTTCAATGTTGTCGAAGAAATGAAAATCGCGGCCAATCTTCCTGTCATACCCAAGATCTACATTATGGATGAAGCTGCTCCGAATGCTTTTGCGACTGGGAGAAACCCTGAACGATGCGCCATTGCTGTTACCACAGGCCTCCTTCCAAGACTTAATCGAGACGAACTTCAGGGAGTCATCGCTCATGAAATGTCCCACGTCCTGAATCGAGATGTGCTTTTTATGACATTCTCAGGCGTTTTACTCGGATGCATTGTCCTGATCTCAGATATGTTTTTCAGNGGGATGTGGTATTCTTCAGGATCTTCTAAGAGATATCGTTCTGGAAGTTCGTCAGATGAAGGGAGAAGCCAGGCGTTAGTTTTTGTTTTTGCAATTGTATTTGCTATTTTAGCGCCTATTGCGGCGCGCCTGCTTTATTTCGCGATTTCGCGAAAAAGGGAATATTTAGCCGATGCTTCAGGCGCGAGACTGACCAGATATCCAGAGGGTTTGGCTCGAGCGCTTGAAAAAATTTCATCTTCCGATGCTGAACTCACTTCAGCCAACCAAGTGACCGCGCCGATGTATATTGTGAATCCGCTTAAGGAAAAAAGCATGAATTTTTCAAGCATGCTTAGCACTCATCCTCCCATTGAAGAAAGAATTAAAATTTTAAGAAGCATGAGTCAAGGTGCAAATTATACACAATATCAAAAAGCATATGCAGCCGTTACAGGAAAATCTCAGATGATTCCTCTGTCAGGACTTAACGATCAAGCGGAAATTCCGCTAAGAAAAGCTGTCCCAGAAGCGCCCAAGCCGCAAAGCGCAAAAGACCAGGTGCGCGAAATCGGAGATTTGACGAGAGCAGTTCATGATTATGCTTTTTTAACCTGTGTTTGCGGGCTTAAAATTAAAGTACCGCCCGATTTTAAAAAACCCGCGATTATTTGTCCCAGATGTTTGCACTCAATGCCCAATCCATTTTTGAAAATCACATCGCCTAGCTTGCAAACTTCTTTGCGATGATCGATAAAAGTCAAATGTCTCAATTCAAACGAATAGTTTTTTTTACCCAATATATCCTCACTCGATTGGTGTCGACCATTCTTAATCTTTTCCCGTTTTCCTTAGCACTTGGTTTAACCCGCCCGGTCGGGTTTTTAATGTTTTCTCTATCGAAGCGTCCAAAACGTATGGCCTTGGAGAATCTCCATGAAGCTTATAAGTCGGAGAAGTCTGAGTCCGAGATTGAGAAAATCGCTCGCGGATCTTTCCAACATCTCGCCGAGTTTGGAATCGAGTGGCTTCGGATGCCGAAGATTATTCAAAATCCGGACCGGTATTTAACCATTAATCACATAGAAAAAGTTCGCGTTGCGATGAAACAAAAAAAAGGAGCATTTATGCTCGTTTCCCACAATGGAAATTGGGAAATCATGGCTTTGAATGCCGGGCTTTTAATTGCGAAACCTTTGGGGACGTCCATTTATGCATTAGCTCGTCCGCTTCAGAATCCTTATCTTTATGATTACGCGGTCAAGCTCCGCGGGGGTATGGGACTTAAAACCATTGATAAATCCGGAGGCGTTCGAGAGGCGTTTAATCGGTTAAAGGAAAATGAAATTGTTTGTGCTTTGGTCGACCAAAGAATTAGCGAGGGAAGTATTGAAACTAATTTTTTTGGCCGCTCGGCTCTTACCACAAGCCTTCCTGCCATTGTCGCTCTTCGTTTTGAAACCCCCGTTTTTTTTCTGTTTCTTCACAGAACAAAAGATCAGCAGTTTGTTCTCAATGTAGAAGGACCCGTTCCGATTCAGAGGACAGGAAATGTCCATCAAGATATTCGAGTGAATACCCAGAAGTTTCTAGACCGAATCGAAGCTGAAATCAGGAAAGACCCCGCTCGTTGGCTTTGGATGCACAACCGCTGGCGGCCTGAACACGGCCAAAAAGATTAAGAAAAGGGAACTTTGGCGGCGAGAGGAATCGGCGCCTTTCGTTCACTACGTTCACTTCAGGTCGGCCACTCGCACCGTAGCAAAACGCTCCCAATAGTCGCGTTTACGGCGCTCCCTTCGATTCCTCCGCAGTCTTTTTCATTCCGAATGAATTAAAAACTGGCGGCGAGAGGAATCGAACCTCTGACCCAGGGCTTATGAGTCCCTTGCTCTACCAACTGAGCTACGCCGCCTTGAAGAGTTACAAAAACATAAAATTGTAACTTATCCTTGTATATCCGCAAGAATTTTTATGATTCGTCAAGCGCGATAAGTGCTTGTGCTACTCCCTCTGTCACTTTCTGAATGAAATCCAGATTGAGCGTTTCGATGGTATCTGTCGGGCCATGATAATTCGGGTTTCGATAAAAAGAAGTATCCGTAATTAAGAGGGCAGGATAGTCCGCGTCCCAAAAAGGTGAATGGTCACTCCAGCGTACTGGCAGAAGTAAAGCGCCATTGAATGGTATGATCAAGGATTCAACAGGAAGACCATTTGTCTCTTTCATTTTTGTTTTGAATGTATTCAGAAGTTTCCATGAACGAGTATTTCCGACAAGCGCGATGAAGTTTCCGACATTGGGATAAAATAGATTAAACCCTAGCGGCATTTTTTGGCTTTTTGGTTTGTCTGTAGCAAATCCGACCATTTCAAGCGAAATCATTCCCCAAACTTCTAGCCCTTGTTGTTTTAATTTTTTTGCATAAGCTTCAGATCCGACCATATACCATTCTTCCAAATTAAATCCAATAAATTCAACAGTGTGATTCCATTTCTGGTCCGCTAAAATCCTTGCAAGTTCCAGCATGACGGCAACACCGCTTGCATTGTCATCCGCACCGGGTGAGCCAGGCACTGAATCAAAATGGGCACCGACGATGATTCTTTCATTCAACGTTTCTCCTTTTTTGCGTGCGATGACGTTTTCGAATGTTTTGCCGTTGAAAGGGAAGGGATCTAGCTCAATTTCATAACCAAAACTTTGGAACGCCTGTTGTACATAGTGCAATACATCAGTTAAATGTTTATCACTTAGACCGGGAGTCCGCTCTCCTACAATATGTCTTAAGTGCATACCGATGAGTTCTTGGTCGGGTTCTTTCATTTAAACCAACCCCTTTTCAGTTGATGGGATAATTAAAATATAGCACGTGAGAAAGATTAAACCAACTGTCTCATGACTAATTTTATACCATGTTTCACGCGAGAAAGGAATTAAAGGGCGCACATTATGGTGTTATAATAACGCCATGGTTCGCAAACAATTCTTAAGGACGATTCAAAAATTTCGAATGATTGAAAAAGGCGAAACCGTTTTAGTGGCTGTCTCAGGCGGTTCGGATTCGGTTACGCTGCTTCATTTGTTTCTTGAGCTCAAAAAAT
>JGI1358J11329_10002550_pt1 | contig 13999 bp, 10 predicted proteins | sample Subgroupgradi54m_FD_11329 | JGI IMG/M metagenome (IMG submission 11329)
ATTAGCTTTTTTGGAATCCAAATTAGCAGTATTGCCTGGCTTCAATCTCGCAGCTGGACACCCCAGGGTATTCCCAACAACTTAGCTTTTATCGAAGCTTTTGTCCTGCCAATTGCTTGGGGACTTCTAATAACTGGCAAAAACCGCCTCCAAATGAGTCCAATTTGGCTCGTTTGCACTGCAATCTTGACTGTATCAATCTCTACTACAAATATAACATCGGTCTGGATTACGCTCGCCGCTGCGGCACTTCTCACTCTGGCCGTTGGACTGCCAGTGGTTATGTCCCGCAGAGCAATTGTCGGACCAGTAGTACTCATAACCGCAGCCGCTGTCCTCTTATTTGCTTTTGCCCCCATTAGAAATAACGTCGTAGGCCGTTTTGTTCAAAATAAAAACGCTAACTTGCCCGCAGAAAGCCAAATTGATGTACCCAAAGAACCAATCTTGCCTCAAAATGTCAGTTGGGCAATTGCGGCCTCGACTCTCAGGAACCGACCTTTCTTTGGCACCGGTCCCGGCACTTTCTTTTATGACTTTACCCGCAACAAGCCCGTCGAGATGAGCCGGACCAATCTTTGGGATGTGAGATTTGATAGGCCGTCATCCGACTTTACGGGAACACTCGCGACCCTTGGCATCATTGGATTTGCCGCCTGGATTGTGATGGTTTTGTACTTTGCCAAGAATAATTTGGCGCTGGCAAGCAAAAATGATGATGACAATCTGCATAAGTTTCTGCTAATCGCAGGGGCGACCTTTTTAATCGCCCAATTTTTTGCACCTTCTCCCATTACGGGTGCAGCGCTATTTATCATAATTACCTCTCTTGCTTACAACGCCTGGGGACGCGATTTAAACCCGGCTAAATTTCATGCCGTCACTTTAACCTTAGAAGCCAAAAGAACCGGTTTTCAGTGGGCTACCGAGGGCCAGAGCCGCTCTTCCGGACAAACTCAGATCCTTTCCCTCCTTTTCTTATTCGTCGCCGTTGCTGCCAGTCTATTTTTAGGATTTTCTTACCGTAATGCCTACGCTGCGGAAATTGCCTATCAAAAATCATTAGTTGCCCTTACTCAAAACAAGGGCCAGGATGTCTACAATTACCAAGTTGAAGCGCTCAAAACCAACCCAGATCGGGATTTGTATCACCGCTCTCTGACCCTGACCAATCTTTCGCTTGCCAGAAGTCTTAACTCCAAAGGCGACAAATTAACAGACGCCGACAAACAAACCATTACCCAACTCGTTGCCCAAGCTCTCAATGAAGGAAAAATCGCCACCGGTTATCAGGTCAATGCCCAACCCGGAACAACGGCTGTCGATGTTCGCAACTGGGAAGCCCTAGCCGCTGTATACCAAAACTTAATTGGAGCATCACAAGGTGCCGAAACTCACGCGGTTAATACCCTCTCCCAAGCGCTTGCCCTCGACCCTTTCAATGTCAGGCTAAACGAAGCAATGGGAAACCTGGCTAGCTCAATTGGTGACAAAGACGGCGCCATTAGGTTTTATCAGGACGCAACGAACATCAAGCCAGACTATCCGTCTGCCCATTACAATCTAGCCCAGGTTTTTAAAGCCAAAGGTGACAATCCAACTGCTGTGGCCATTCAATTGCAAACTGTTCTAAACCTCATTGGTCCCGATGACACCAACCGGGATAGGATCCAAAAAGAATACGATGAGGCCAAAATCAAGGCCGATGAAGCCATTAAAAAGGCTCAAGAAGCTGCCAAAAACCAACAGCCGCTCCAATCTACCCCAGCGGCCCAACCAGCCAGATAGGCGTTTGGTGTAGATCTAAAAATGTTTGACAAACATTTCAACTGGTTTCTTCTTGCTACTTTTCTTCTTATTACACTTTATTTTATCCGTGTCAGCCCCAATGCATTTGATTATGACAGCTATTATCATTTGTCGATCGGCCGGCAAGTCTGGATGGAAAAATCAATTCCAACCGAGGATAAATTTGTCTATGGAGCTGCAAATAACCACATCAGCTCTTCAGAATGGCTCTCCGGATTAATTTTTTATAGTGCCTACAACCTTGTTGGAGACAATGAATTTATCTTTTTAAGACTTTTAACAGGTCTTGGGGCACTCTACTTTTTTTATCTTACCCTCAAATTAATCGGCACAAGAAAAGAATGGATTTTAGCCGCGCTTCTTTCGGTCGGATACATTATGGCAATAAGACTTCTCAATCGTCCGGAAATTTTTAGCCTTCTTTTTGTCTCAATCGTAAATTATCTTTGTTTTTACTACTACATTAAAAAGAAATTAAACTACGCCTTTCTCATCCTGCCTTTAATTTTTCTTCTCTGGCCAAACCTCCATGGCTTTACTCCGATCGGCTTCGCAATTTTTAGCATCTGGTACTTCTTTATCCTATTTAAAAGATCAAGTTTTAGCTCTTTTAAATATTTTCTGGGACTTTGGACACTATCATTAGTGCTAATAATTGCACAATTAGGAAGATTATTTTTTGCCTTTCAAGTTTTCTCTCCGATTAGAAGCGCTGAAAATATGTCATTTGGGGAAATACTTTTGAGGGTTCGGGGAAATTTAATTTTGCATGCTCCGATCGGAGCTTATATTTATATTGCGGTCGTCGTTTTATATCTAATCGGGTGCTTTTTCTATTTCAAAAAAAACAAGCTCAAATCCCTACCTCTTTTTACAATATTTTACTTTATTTTATTGTTACTCCCCATCAAATTTTTCCGAACTATTCCCCTAACTCTTCTTGTTACAACCCCTTCGCTACTTATTCTGTTATCGGCACTACCTAAAAAACTTTTCTCCAAAGCGGGTTATACTATTTTCTTTGTCTTTCTTATACTTTTTGTCGTTGCCATAAGGGAGGCAAAACTCGTTGGTCTTAGGTCAGAGCAATACGTTTTTGATGGTGGAAACTATGTTGTTAGCAGAGACAGAGGGTGGACTAGAAATATTCCCGCAAAAAGTGTGGAAATAATACAAGCTTTTCTCAATTCAAAAAAAATATTTAGTGATACCTATGTAAATAATTACCTCATTTGGAAACAGCCCGGAGTCAAAGTATACGATGATGCAATCTTTACGGTTTATAGCTCTGAGAGTGATAGAAATAGGTTTGACGAGATACGTCTGGGGCGCAGCAGTTGGAAAGTATCCCTGGAAAATTTAGGCATCGATACGGTTATAAACAGCACATATTTTGATAGCCTTTGGAGAAGTGAAGTGCCGGTCTTTATCTTACCTAATTGGAAGCTCATTTATCTGGATGAGAACGCAACCGTATATGCAAGATCCGATATCATTAAGTCTATTCCGATCGATCTTTCGGCAATCCATCCGGAAATGGCTGGCGAAATCAAGTTTGACTCGGGGAATTCTAAAGTCGAGGACCAACTTACATCTTTGATGGACTTTGAACCTAAAAACGCCTTCGCTCGAAGACAACTTATCCTTTATTATCTACAAAAAAATGACCCAGCCAAAGCTCAATTTCTGGCAAATGAATCCCAGAAAATCTTACCTGATGATCCGTGGTTTTATTATTACTCCGCAAAGATCAGCTATTCGGGCGGCAACTGTCCAGAAGGGAATAAAAATTCTTCTAAAGTAATGGAGAAATCTTTTGGAGATCCATTATTTAAGATTCTCTTAAAAGATTCAAAAGGAAGCTGCTACTAATTTTACTCCAAAAAAATGCCCCCGTAGTTTTAATCAATTCCACCAACTTAGCCCTTTTAAGGATTAAAAGAATTAATAAGTTTAAACAAACCTAAGTTCCGATTTAGACCCTCTGCTTCACTGTTTCGAAACACTAGAGTAATCTTCTTCGTTTTTTACCAAGATATACTCTCTCCACACCTTCCGCTCCAAGCTTTGCAACTTTCTCCGGATGGCTAATTGTTAAGTAAGACTTGAGCATATCATCCCAAAACTTCTGCCATTTTTCTTCCTTCTCCAATTTTTTGAAAAAAACTTTGGAAGCTTCGGAGTCGATTTTACTTGCCATTTTAGCAATCGTCCCCACTGAGACTTTTAAAATGTCACTTATTTCTCTCCAGTTATAGCCCTTATGAATTAGAACAATTATGGCCAATCTTTTGGTAAAGTTAACTTTCTCATTTCTGGTAAAAAATTCTCCAAAGAATGTACTAATCTCCCCTTTATCAGTCATCTTAGCTATTGTTGACCAAAAAAAGTTATAAATCTCGCCCTCAAGCTGTTTCCCCAGCTCTCTTTTAGAAACCTGTGTCATCGTATTTCACTGTTTCGAAACATAATAGCAAATCGGGATAATTAAAGACAAGAATGAATTTAGTCAAAAAGGGCCCCTCGATTGATTTTGTAGCTTGCGCTACTAATCGCCTGAGGGGCTTTGGGTGCCGTGGGCAGCGGCTGTTATTCAGTTGTGGGAGCTATTTCGTCAGAGCATGTGGCACTCTCCCGGACGTCTTGTCCATTTAGAAAAGATTTGTGCGGGATGAGGGCTTCAGCCTTTAGCTGACTAGAACCTCCTTGAGGATGTCGGCGTCGGCGGGAGTGAGCTTCTGGATTTCCGATGTGATCCGGACGCCTCCCAGGAACTTGTCCTGCTTGCCGACATGGCCAATCAGAAGCGGGTTTTTGTCAGAGGCGAGGGACACCACGAGCATCGCTCGACCTTCGGCAATGATCCGCCACCAGGCACCGCCGAAAGGCAAAGAGAAAGCCGTCTGATCAGGACGAAGAACGTTGGCAACCGTCAGGATGCCATCGAGCTCTTCCTTTGGCGCCTTTTGAGCCATCAGAGTCGGTACGTCGCCGCTCTTCTGCTTCTTGACCTTCAGAGTGAAGGTGGTCGATGCAAGAAGCTCCTGCATGAAGCAGAAAGCTTCTTCATAGGCCTTGACGCCTATCCGACGCGTAGCGGCCTTACCCTCGGAGTCGATGATTTCGACTTCGCGGATGGCCTGCCGTGCGTTGATGTAGGCCTCAGCGGCTGCGACGATGTCCGCATGGTTGCAGTAGATGGCCATGTACTCACGGACAGACTCGCCGCTGGTGCACATGCGAATGAACTTTTCGCCGCCATCCCCAGTAATGAGGTCGACGACCCTCCACTCGCTCGGCGGGACGACGCGAACAGCGTCGAAATAGTCCACTTCGTCGTGGTGACCGTTGCCGTTTCCGTTAGTAACCATGAATCTCTCCTGCTTTTTGGGCTCACGCCCTTTTTAATAGCTACCTGAAAGGCAGCACAGGGAAGACCAAAATTGTGATCTCCCCAATGCCACCTTCCAGTACAACTGAATGTTAAAGAACAAAAAACAGTTCGAAAATTTTCTATCTTTTAAGAAATCTTCAAACTATATGGGCGGAATTGTAACACATTTCTCTCTCAAAGTCAATAACTATGGGTTACTTTGAGAAATGTGTTGCGAAGAACTTCTCTGCTATCACAATCGGCGTTGTGATAGCACTCCGTTCTTCTAAACATATTTAATCTATCATCCAGAATCGGGGTTGACAGGGTCTGATATTGTGTGCAATTATGGAGTTGAGGTAATTCAGGGAAGGCGATCTTGGTTCGCTGATGTAAAAATCATGCCCAAGACACTGCCAGACGCAATTGTACAAATACCGCAAATTCTCACCCTAGCTCTCACCCACCCTACAGATTTATTCCTGACAGAAGAAGAACGAAAGATCAAGCACCGGACACGTTTCTGTCCTTTTTGCAATCGTCACCATCAAAAACCCCACGCTTGGTCACTTTAAAGACAGTGATTAGTGACGAGTGACTAGGGCCGTGGGTTTAGTTGATCAGATACTTGTGGATATTTCACTAATCCCCAATCTCTGTTCACTAGTCACTTATTTTATGTGCTTCAATAAAAAAATTAAGCTCTAAAAACAGGTTTTCAATTTCATACCTAAAATAGTATAATTCTCCTGTCCAATCTCAAAAATTGCTTGCAATTTTTGAAAAGGAGGAATGCGAGTGCGATCGAAATCCAACAACAATTGGATGAAGAGAAGCACAAGCCATTCCGACGCGGGCCTGTGGCACAATTGGTTAGCGCGCTTCCATGGCATGGAAGAGGTTGTGGGTTCGAGTCCCATCAGGTCCACTTATCCCTGGGCTTATGGGTAAATGGTATACCGCAGCATTCGCATTGCTGAGTTCCGGGTTCGATTCCCGGTAAGTCCACTTGCTCTGTTTAGAAGAATGGAGTGCTACGACAACAGCGATTGTCGTAGTAGCGCAGTTCTTCGCAAAGCGCGCAGCGCTTTACTTCAAGAGATCGGAAATTTTTGCCTGGAGGGTGTCGAGCCCTCTTTTTTCTAAAGAGGAGACAAATACCGGTTCAACGCCTTTTTTCTTAAACATTTTCGCAACCGAGTTTATCTTATCCGGACTGGCTAAATCCATTTTATTGACAACCACAAGCTGTTTCTTTTTTGCAAGTTGTTTTTTATAAAGTCCGATCTCCTCGTTTATTAGATCGAAATCCTCATTTAATGTATCAGACTCTATGCTGATCAAGTGTAAAATCAATTTAGTCCGCTCAATGTGTCTCAAAAATTGCACACCAAGCCCTTTGCCAGCAGCTGCACCGGAAATAAGTCCGGGTATATCGGCAATCACGATTCTTTTCTTGCCAATCTCCATTACACCCAAGATTGGCTCAAGTGTGGTGAATGGATATTCACCCACTCTGGAGTGCGCATTGGTAATGGCGTTTAGAAGCGTCGATTTACCGGCATTGGGCAAACCCACAAGGCCAATTTGGGCTAAGGTCTTTAGCTCCAATGTGGCTTCAATTTGCTCTCCGGGTATGCCGTCTTCTGATTGCATGGGCACACGGTTGGTCGAGGAGCGGAAATGATAGTTTCCCCGACCCCCTTTGCCCCCACGCGCGATAAGAATAATTTGTCCGACCTTGGTAAAATCAATCGTGGTTGGCTTGGAATTGGTCCATTGCCCGAGCTCTTTCTTCATCTTTTCGCTGCGGATAATATTTTCGATTTTTAAAACACTTCCGACAGCTACCTGGACAATCAAGTCTTCCCCATCAGCACCTTTTTTCTTTTTATTACCGCCCCGTCCGCCATCATCGGCTTTATAAACCTTGAGAAACCGGAATGGTTCTAAGTCTTGGAGTTCAGTTGTGGCCTCAAAATACACATCGCCACCCTCGCCTCCATTGCCACCGTCTGGCCCGCCTTTGGGGACATACTTTTCGTGACGAAAAGAGACGATGCCATTGCCGCCGTCGCCAGCCTTAATCGTGATTTTTGCATAATCTATCACACACGAAGTGTACAGTGAGAAGTGTACAGTGTAAAGTGATAAGTGCGGAGAGAATTGGCGATGTCGGACTCCAGGATAAATTCTTTTACAGATTTAATAGTTTGGGAAACGTCCCATAAGCTTGTAATCGAGCTTTTTAAACTTGCCCAAAATTCCTACCGGAACAACTTGAATATGGAAATTTGGAAGCAGGCTTTACGCTCGGCATTTTCTACTCCGGCCAACATTGCCGAAGGTTTTTCTAGCCATAAAGGTAAATCTTATGTTTCGTATCTTGAAATTGCTCGTGGATCTTCGGAGGAAACTCGTTATTGGCTTATCGTCCTAAAGGAAACAGAAAATATTCCTGAATCTAAACTACGATCCTTATCAGAAAAGTACATTGAAGTGAATAAAATGCTATCAAAAATGATCGCTAGCCTAAATTCCAAAACCCAAACTCCCTAAACACTGTTCCCTAATCACTAACCCCTGTCCCCTGTTCCCTAATCACTGTCCACTATCTCCTAATCCCTGTCTTACGGTAAGTAAGACAGTGGGTTTTGAGCTGCACCGCCCTTGTGTATTTCAAAGTGGAGGTGGGTTCCGGTCGAGCGACCAGTTGATCCCATCATACCGATTCCTTGACCTCGGCTGACATAATCGCCTACCCCAACATCGATTCGGGACAAATGAGCATAAAGCGTCGTAAACCCATTACCATGGTCAATGACAACGCGGTTTCCATAACCGGAGTTGTCCGGCCAGCCGGCAATGATAACTTTTCCGCCATCAGCTGCAATAATTGGTCCACCGCCAAGGTTAGAAATATCATCAGCGGGGTGATACCAAGAGAAATATTGAGCAATCTGACCCGATGCCGGCCACAAAAATTGGCCCGAGCCGGAAACTGGACTTTGATTGGCTTGGTCGCGCGCCAGGTATTGAACTGGCCTTGGTTTAGGCGCCGAAGGTGTTGGGGCACCGTTTGGCACAATAATGACTTGGCCTACTTTAATGTTTAAATCTTCGGAAACGTCGTTAAACGGAAAGTCCAAAATAGCCTGCGCTTCAGCCTGGTGGGCCTTGGCCACAGTGTAAATAGTTTCACCCTTTTTGACCGTATGGGCCACACCCGATACCGGCAAGACCCGAATAGTATCGCCAACTGTTAGGAAACTGCTCTCTTTAAGATTGTTCTCCCAAAGAATTGTTTCAGTCGTTACGCCAAATTTTTCAGCAATAGTTGAGACGGTATCACCTTTTTCAACGGTATATTCAAGTACTTTGTCCCGGGGTTTGTCAGAAATAATGGTGATTGGATTAATTTCAGCTGCTAAGACTTGGCCTTGGGCCCCTCGGTACTCATCGGATACTTGTAAAAGTGGGCTTTGCGGCACGCCTGGATAAGATCCTGAAACGATCGAATTACCGCCAATGACGCCTCCGCCAACTAGACCTAGAATAACCAGACCAAAAAGCGAGGCATGCACTGCGGGTCGACCGAGAGCTCCCCTTTTCCACAAAAGCCAATCGACCACCCGATTTTTAAACTGGTTTTCAAAATGAAGACCGGTCTGATGGGTTCTCCTGGCAAACCACTTAAGGGTTACTTTGACAAAACGAGGCAAACTGACATCCACTGGCGAGGTGTCGAGCACGTTGCGACGCCTGACTTTGGTAAGCAAGGATCCCAGAACAAAAAATCGGGTTTTTGGCCACGAAAAACGCCTTTTCACCTTGCGAGGAGGCTTTTGAAAGACGCTTGGAAAATTGATTTGCGGCTGATCTGTTGGCAGTTGTTGATCGTCCATATACGTTAAAAAATGTAATTTTTAACTTTGTCAGGTTATCAGATAGAGTCTAAAAAAGCAAATTTACAATGAAATTTGAATCTGGCTTTGCTAGGCCAAATTTATCCACTAAAGGAGGGAAATACTAAAGGGAACCTTGGTGCCCTTTAGAGGCTAGCTTCCTTTGGAAAGGGATTCCAAAAATTCGGAATTCTTTTTGGTTTTGGAAAGTCTGTCGACCAAAACATCGGTCCGCTCTTCGGAAGAAAGCACGGAAAGCATTCGTCTCATAGTGACAATCTTTTTGTAGTTATCATCAGAGAACAATAGTTCTTCTTGACGGGTACCAGACCTTTCAACGTCAATGGCCGGAAATATTCGACGCTCGGCAAGTCTTCGGTCTAGGTGAAGCTCCATGTTTCCGGTTCCTTTGAACTCTTCATATATAAGATCGTCCATGCGTGACCCGGTATCAATAAGGGCTGTAGCAATAATGGTTAACGATCCACCTTCCTCGCTATTACGCGCGGCTCCAAAAAATCGCTTTGGCGGATAAAGGGCTACTGGGTCAAAACCTCCGGATAGCGTACGACCGGAAGGTGGCACTGAGAGGTTGTAGGCACGTGCTAGACGGGTGATTGAGTCCAAAAGGATCACAACGTCCTTCCCTGACTCAACAAGCCTTTTAGCTCGTTCTAGGGCAATTTCGGCAACTCGAGTCTGTTCTTCGGCTGGTTCATCAAAGTTTGAGGCAAGGATTTCACCCTTAACTGACCTTGAGATATCAGTCACCTCTTCAGGCCGCTCACCAATAAGCGCAGCGATCAAGTGGACTTCCGGGAAATTTTCAGCGATACCCGAAGCAATATCTTTAAGGATTGTCGTCTTTCCAGCTTTGGGTGGCGACACGATCATTCCACGCTGACCCATACCAATTGGCGAGATCAGGTCGATCATTCTAGTTGATAATGGCTGTTCTTTTGTCTCCAGTGTCAGCTGTTTGTTGGGGTAAATGGCCGTCAAGTCTTCAAATCGTGGCCTGTGCCCGACTTTTTCAACCGGTGTTCCATTGACGTTTTCTACCTTCAAAAGTCCAAAATATCGTTCGCTTTCTTTGGGTGGTCTGCCCATTCCCTCGACAAAATCCCCTGGTCTCAGGTTAAATCGTCTCACTTGCGAGGCTGAAATATAGACATCGTCGGCACTATGAACAAATTTTGGTCGCAAAAAGCCGTGGCCATCGCCGTTGCGCATGTCCAGGATTCCAGAAACTTTTTCAGTGGCTTGATCGCCACCAAAGTTTTGACCGTCGTATACGTTGGACTCAGCGGGCGCACCGTTAGGCGCGGGCTCTTGAGCTTGAGGAGCATCCTCCACACTATCTTCACTAGCCTTATCTTCTGGCGCAGGAGGAGGTGTCAAGCTCTCTCCTATAGCCGATTGTGTCGGCGCAGAAGTAGGCATTAAACCTTCTCCAACAATATCAGAAGCACTCAAATTTTGAGCGTCGTCAGACGAATCAGTAGCTTTTTTTGATCGATATACCATGGAAATCTATAAGAATTTTCTTACTCAAATACAAAAATAAAATTTAAATTTGGATCCGGCTTTGCCGGGACAAATTTCTCATCTTAAGGAAGGGAATATTAAGCGACACAAAGGTTAGCGCTAAACGAAAGTTTCGCTTGCGTCCGCCTTTTGCGGACTAAAGGGAAGCCTTGGTGTCCCTTAAAGATATTTAAAACTATCAGCAGGCGTAAGTCAAGGGGAAACACGGGGTCCCCGCGCGAGAGGGGTAAAAACCCTCAAAGCCCCCCGCTTTTGGCGGAGGGCTTTAGGTAAACCAGTTACTAAGTTTAGAAGAACAAAGTTCTTCGCAAGGAAGTAATCTTCGTTACTTTAAATTGATAGTAACGTTGTTTTCGTTGTTGTTGTCCTCATGGACATCAACATTGGAAACTTGGTTATTGTTTTGAGTCTGGCTTTGACCTTGACTCTGGTTTTGCTTCTGGTTTTGTACAGGAGCAGGTGCAGGTTTAACCACCGGTTTTGGTGTTGGGTTTGGAACACAGCTGTTACCTACTCTGTGAGTTCCTACTCCACAGAATATTTGTTTTTGGTTAGGTACACATACGTTACCTACCTTATGAGTATCAGCTCCACAGACAACCGGCTGTGGTGTTACCGGTCTTTTAATTACCGAAACACAAGCCGAGTCAGACGGATGTCCTAACCCCGTTGGGTCAAGAAGTGCAACCGTACATCGGGTGCCTAAGGCATTTGCTTGGGGTACAACGTCAAACCAAACCGTAGCCTGTCTTCCAGGTTGAACGGGTTTTAACTTCCAAACTAAATACCCATGGGAATTGAGTGACGGAGTCAAGCTCATTAACAATTCACCGTTAGCAGAACCTGCTACGTACTTTAAATCACTCGGCAATCTGTCAATAATGGTCGCTCCGGAAATTGTTATATTTCCTGTATTGACCATGGTTACAGAAACTCTTACTCTTTGTCCGGGATTGACTTGATCAGGACTCATAGACACGCTGAGATTAGCCGCTTTCACGACTGCAGGTATCTTAACTTGTCCAGCAACCTGGCCTTGAGCAAAAGCAGCAGAACCGGCTGTTAAGCCTAAAGCTGTTACTCCCACTAAAACTCCAGTTAATATTTTTGCAAACATTATATAATCACCCCCTCTCGAATCTGTTTCATTTATTTATTATTTTTTTAGACCGCCAACTGGCGGGCGCAAGCGTGAGGCTTCCTTTGAACTTATCTTTCTTGCCTCGCTTTAGATCGTTAGATCGCAAGCGGGCATGCCTCGCTTATAGTGTTTAGCGCTTAAACTTGAGATTTAAGCGCTTAAGTGGAGGCACAAGAGCCTGCCCAACTCTTGCACCCCCGCTTAACTCTCCAACGGAAAACCCAGGTTTTCCTTTGGTATTTCCTTTCCTTCAAGGATAAATTTGAACTGGCATAGCCTGATTCAAATTTTATTAAAGTACTACTACGGATTAATTCTCCGAAATTGTAATACAAAGATATAAAAAGTGCTAGTTATATATATTGAGATAGAGAGGGGTTTTGACACCCCTCTCTTCCCAAGATAATTACGCGTTTAAGGCAACGTTTCCGAACTTTCGAAGCCAGAAACCGACTGGCATACCACCAAGCATTACAGCTGTAGCTGCAGCGCTGGCACCAGTTTCAGGAGACTGTTTAGGAGTCTCACTGTTTGCAACTTCAGGTTTTGCACCTAAAACACCGTTAATAGTAACGTTGTTTTGGTTGTTGTTAACGTTTGAAACGTTAACATTTGTTTCCTGATTGTTGTTTTGAGTCTGGTTTTGGTTTTGATCCTGTTTTTGATCTTGGCCACCAGTACCAGTTGACTCACTGTTTACTTGTGCTTTCACACCAGTAAATTCAACGGTATCCAAAAGGTTTCCTTTACAATAACCTTGATCTGAAGCTACGCGAAGCCTTGCAGAGTAAGGTAAGTCAGAAACCCAAGGAGCGTTTTTAGTGTGGTCACCGGCGAAAACGTGAGCAAAAATTTGCTCAGTAGCACCATTTGGTGAAATACACACATCAAACGTACCTGCACCTGTTATTTTGTAGCTAATATTTGAGCTACAAGTTGTGGCACCCATTGGGATGACACAAGGGTTGGGGTCAACACTAATGGTACCTGTAGGAGTTGTACTTGTAGCGTTAGCTACAGACACACCACCGATACCCAAGGCTGAGATACCAACCAAGGCACCTGTTAAGATTTTTGAGGCAATCATTAATTTGTTCACCCCCTTTCGAGATTTGATAAGGATAAATTTTTTGTCGTTAACAAAAAGAAGTCCCACTCTTTGAGCGGTTTTATTTGTAAATTTAGCGGCAGTGATTCTAATCATTTTGGCAGTTTTATGTTTAATTAATTAATAAAAATGTTGTTTTCAGTAAAAAGCTGGTATTTATTTTGTGCCTATTTTGTTATTAATTATAACTATAAGGTACGAAATTTGCTTTCCAGTTTTTTCTTAACTGAACTCACGTATTATATCAGATAAATCGAACTGTGTCAAGTATTATAGGATAAGGTTATCCGGGGCAGGATAATTATATTGTCGTAGTTTTATTACTCAATATGGGGTAGTTTAGCCTCGATAAAGGCAAAATCAAAATACCCCTTGACAAAACTTTCATGGTGTTCTACAGTGAAAAAAAGGAAAGCGAACTTTGCTGCCCAAAGATCGCTTCCCTGAAACACCTCAAGAGCATTGCTATTCGAGTTTCAGTCTGCGGTAGTAATGCTCTTTTTAGTGGGATCAGTAGATCCCCCAAAAAGCGCATTGCGATTCTTTCAGAATCTAAATGCTCTTTCAGTTCTCTATCGAAAACCTCAAAGCCTCCAACAAATTCGAATTTAAATGCTCTCTTTTATGGATGTTAATCCATTCGCCTAAAATTTTTATGTTTTAGGCGATTTTTTATGGAATTAACAATTTTTTAAAATCTCCTGAGAAGTTTCAGCTCCCCAAAAGTTTAGTTGTCTGCTATTCCCTCGCACTCGGCGAGGAGCAAAAAGAACACTTTGTCTTTCTGCCGATAATCTCAACGCCTTTAAAAGGGCGAGAGATAAGCAAATCATCCAAAGACCCTTCAAATCGATGGACGACTTTTCAGTCTGCTTAATAATTTTATACACCCTCAATAACACCTCTGTCAAGTACTTTAGAGTCCCATAGCAAAAGACGAGGCTAAATTAGTGCGTCCTAGAGTTTTGAGAAAGTACAGCCTACTCTCTTTTAGCTTATTAGAGCGGTTTAAAGCGAGGAGAGATATTTTAGAAATTCACAAATTTGAGATATGTGGATAAAATGGGGATGAAATTAAAGAATTTAAAATTAAATTTGAATCCGGCTTTGCCGGG
>JGI1358J11329_10002557_pt1 | contig 13969 bp, 10 predicted proteins | sample Subgroupgradi54m_FD_11329 | JGI IMG/M metagenome (IMG submission 11329)
CTGCCTAAAATCGCACGGGAGAGTAACCTTTTTGCGAAAAAGGTTACTGCCAAAGAAATCTTTGGCTCGAACCTCGTCTTGGCGGGCAGAGAGGCGCGCGTTAGCGCGCCGAAAAGCATTGAATTCCCCCCACAAAATCAGTGGACGGCGCTTTGCGCCGCCAACCAAAAAGTCGGTCAATTTTCTGAAGGTCAGATTTTGGTGGGCGCGGGAGGAATCGAACCTCCTACCTCAACAATGTCAATGTTGCGCTCTAACCAGGTGAGCTACGCGCCCGTGTTTATTTGTCCCTACCACACTACCTGAAAAGGATTACCCTGTAAAGAGCCCAAAAGTATGCTATAATAAATGCGTTATGTCCAAAAAGGAGGACAAAGTAAAAAAGGAGGTTAAAAACGCTGAAAAAGAAAAATCTGATCCCAAAACCGATCAGGGATTTCTTGCGCTCATTGCCCAGAGCATAAAGGAAACGCAGACCTTGCGGCTCGTTCGTGGTATTGAAGAACTTGAAAAAGTCACCACCGTCACCGAGCTTGTTGATCTCTTGATCCAAAAAGCTTTTGAGTCCGCCGCTTCCGATATTCACATTGACCCTCAACCCGAGTCAGTCGTGGTGCGTTTTAGAATTGATGGCATTCTTCATGACATTGTTTCATTGAAAATTAATTTACATCCGCTTCTCATCACACGCATCAAAGTGCTTTCCGGTATGCGCACTGATGAACACTACATCGCGCAAGACGGTCGCTTTCGCATTAAAAAAGATTCCACTGACATTGATCTGCGTGTATCCATTGTGCCGACACACTACGGCGAAAACGTGGTGATGCGTCTTCTCGTCGGTTCGGCGCGCGCGCTCGGCCTCGGCGAACTCGGTCTCGCAGAAAAAGACTTGGAAAAACTGCACCGCTACATTCGGAAACCCTACGGCATGATTCTCGCGACCGGTCCCACGGGTTCCGGAAAAACCACCACGCTCTATTCCATTTTGCGTCTTTTGAATTCGCGCGAGGTGACGATCGTGACGATCGAAGATCCCATCGAATACGCCATCGCGGGCGTCAGCCAAATCCAAGTCAATCAACAAACCGGACTCACGTTTGCATCCGGATTGCGCTCCATCGTGCGCCAAGATCCCAACATTATTATGGTGGGTGAAATTCGTGACCAAGAAACCGCCGGCATTGCGGTGAACGCCGCCATGACCGGCCACCTTTTGCTTTCCACGCTTCACACAAACGATGCCTCGACCACACTCCCCCGTCTTATTGATATGGGCATTGAACCGTTTCTCATCGCATCAACCGTAAATGTGGCGATCGGCCAGCGACTCGTGCGCAAACTGTGTGACAAGTGTCGCGTCAAATATAAATTGACTGATGAAGAACGCACCTCGCTCGCCACCGTGATTCCTGAGGCACTTCTCAAAACTCAAAAAGAGTTTTGGCGCGCCGAAGGATGTGCGGAGTGCAATGACACGGGATACACCAAGCGTATTGGCATTTATGAAATTCTTGAAGTAAATGACATGGTTCGCAAACTCATCATGAAACGCGCGAACGCCGATGAAATTCGCGAAGCGGCCCGCGCCGAAGGTATGACCACCATGCTTGAAGACGGATTTACCAAGGCCGCAAGCGGCGTCACTTCGATTGCGGAAATTTTGAGGGTGATTCATGATTAAATTATGAGCTTATAGCTTGCTAGAACGTGATCCCATCATTCTCGAGCGAGCAAGCTTAATTATGCCCGAAAATAAAAACATAAAAAAACCAAAAAAACTCCCCCCATTACCAAAAGCGGCGCCGACAAAAAAGCCGCTGCTGTTTTCGGTTTCCATTAAAGAGAAAGTTTTTCTGGCAAAACATCTTGCCATCATGATCCAAGCGGGCATCCCCATTCGAGAAGCGCTCCGCTCGCTTCTTGAAGAAGCGCCGACCCCCTCACTGCGCTATCTTTTGGACACCTGTGTCACCGATATCGAGGGTGGCCAAGTGCTCGCCTATTGTCTCGTTAAGTTTCCGCGCGTGTTTGATCCGTTTTTTTCAAATGTCATTTCCGTGGGTGAGCAATCGGGTACGCTTGCGGAATCATTGGGATATCTTTCGACGCAACTTGAAAAAACGCGTGAGTTAAACGGCAAAGTGCGCGCGGCGCTCATCTATCCCATTATTGTTTTTGCCGGCGCAATTGGCATCGGCACCTATCTTTCTTTTTTCTTACTGCCCAAACTTATACCGCTTTTCATATCGCTGGGCACCAAATTGCCGGCCACCACACAACTTCTTTTAAGCTTCACGAATGGCGTACGCCTGCATGGAAAAATAATTCTTGTTGCGGTTGCAGTGGCGACCGCGGGTTTCGTCGCGCTCTGGCGTGTTAAAAAAATAAAATATATCATTCATACTCTTTTTATTTGGTTTCCGCTTTTCGGCACCATGGTGACTCAAGTGCAGACCACACAATTCGCGCGCATTCTTGGCACCCTGCTGACGGCAGGAGTCAAGGTGGTACCGGCGCTCCGCATCGCGGCAAACTCAATGAGTAATCTTGTGTATCAAAAAGAACTCACTGAAGTGGCCGATCAAGTTGAACGCGGAGAAAGTATGGCCCAAGAACTCAAAATACGGCGGCGTCTTTTTAATCTAACCGCCATCAGCATGGTGCGCGTGGGCGAAGAGACGGGGAAGTTGTCCGAAAGCCTTTTGTCCTTAGCAAACTTTACGGAAGCCGAAGTGGACAATGATATAAAAAATTTGACCTCACTCATCGAGCCGCTCGTGCTCGTATTTGTGGGCGTGCTCGTCGGCTTTGTGGCGCTCTCCATTATCTCGCCTATTTATCAACTCACACAGTCGGTGTCACAGTAGATTACCTATGTGTCATTGCGAGGAGTCTTGATTTTCTTGTTTTTTTAACAAGGTTATCGGGACGACGAAGCAATCCCGAGAATTAAAGGCAATCTTGAATTTCACGGGATTGCTTCGCTTCGCTCGCAATGACGAAAATGGTATGAGTACCCTACCTAAAAAGCTACAAACTGCACGCCGCACGCTAGCCAATGGTTTTACCATGATCGAAATCATCATTGTCATGGCGCTCGGATTCATTTTGATTGCGCTCGGCGGTATTTTTTTAACAAATCGCACGGTGACTGCTCAAGAACTTGATCGCGCGTTCTATGCGGTCCGCAGTGAGCTCGCACGCGCCGAGTCCGACACCACTACCGGTACGGATGCAGGGGGCATAGCGATTTTCCCGCACAGCGTCACCCGATTTCAAGGAGTAACCTACGCGACGCGTGTCGTGGCACGTGATGTGCTCACCCAATTTAGTAATTCAGTAACCATTACGGGACCGAGTGAAATAAACTTCACCGCTCCTGAAGGAGTTCCCGCTACCACCGGAACCATAACACTCACCGACACCTATCGCACTCATACGATTACCGTAAACGCCGCCGGAGCCATCTCCATACAGTAGATTTAAGATTTACGTCGAGTTCATAATGGATTAAAGATTTAAGATTAAAGATTTACGTCGTGCTTACTAAAACTTAAATCTTACTTCGCTAGGAGAGAGCAAAGTGATAAAGTCGTAACTTTGACACTTTCGAACGACAACGCGAAGCAACGAGCGAAGCGAAGTTATAACTTAAATCTACGCAGTTACTTGGATTTATGGCAAAGGGTCAATCACTCCTTGAGGTCGTCATTGCGCTCGGTATTTTTGCGTTTGGACTCACCGCGGCGGTCTCGCTCGTAGTGGGACAATTTACTTTGTCACGCACCAACACGAGCACCCTCACCGCTTTTGGCACCGCAAGCACCGGACTTGAAGCCGCGACACAAATCAGAAATCGCGATTGGTTTACCTTGACACCCGGCGCGCACGGCATCACGCTTTCGGGCACGAGTTGGATTTTTTCTGGAACTTCTGATACCACGGGTGGCATTACGCGAACCGTGACCGTCACATCAGTTGATGACACGACGCGCGATGTCGTTTCGGTAGCGACATGGCAAACCACACAGGGACACACGCGCACGATCACCCTTCGTGAACGACTACGCGATTGGCGCAGTATCGGGGTCACCGGACTTTCAGGTGATTGGACGCACCCCGTAACACTGGGCAGTGTTGATCTTGGTCCGGGCATTCAAGCAAACGCACTTGCGGTCCAAAACCATATAGTCTACATCGCCGCAAGCGCATCAAGCTCCTCAAAACCGGATTTTTTCGTGGTTGATGCGACCGATGGTGCGCATCCGCGCGTTGTGGGAAGTGTTAATACAGGCACCGGCCTCAACGAAATCGCGGTTTCGGGAACCTACGCGTATGTCGCAAACGATGCTGACACGAATCAACTACAGGTCATCGATTTTTCAAATCCGGCGCTTCCTCAAGTCGTTGCCGCGCAAACACCATCCGGTGTCGGCAGTGATTCCGAAGCTTTTGCGATTTTTGTTTCGGGCACCACCCTCTATCTCGGCGTCGAAGAAAACAGCGGCCGTGAATTTTTTATCTACGATGTGTCAAATCCTCTCTCCCCCACCTTGCGCGGTTCGTTTGAACAAAATAGCGATGTCAATGACATCATGGTGCGCGGAAACTATGCATACCTTGCAACCAATCGTGATGATCAGGAATTGACTATCCTTAATATAAGTAACCCCGCAAGCCCGAGCTTTACCGGAAAATTTGACGTACTCGGCTCGAGCGAAGAAGGCATGGGCGTTGATGTGCACGATGACGTCGGTCGCACCTATCTCGTGCGCACGGTGGGTGGCAATCACACAACACACCACGAATTCGCCATCATAAATACCACAACACCGTCTGCGCCGACGCTCCTCGGCTCGATTGATATTCCGAACGATGTGAACGCGGTGCGCACCATAGGAAATCTGTCATTTTTGGGCACTTCAGATTCAAACAACGAATTAAAAATTTACCGTACCGATGATCCTGCCCACATTCAACTATGGAGTCAAATGAATTTTTCGCAAGTAGCAAGCGACATCGCGTATGAACGCAATGTAGTGTATGTCGCGGTGCGTTCAAATGACGCCCTGCGGATTATTACGTCATCACCTTAACCAATCAGAAATAAATCTTAAATCTTAAATCTTTTGTGAAAGGCTTCACTTTGATTGAAACCCTTATCTACACGGCTCTTGTGGGGCTGATTTTGAGTTCGGTCGTCGTCACCATGAATACCGTGCTTCAAGCGCGCAATAAAAATCAAGCGTCGCTGATGCTTGAAGAAAATATGCGTTATGCCCTGCGACGTATCATCACCCGCACCGAAGGAGCAAACAATATCACGATACCGGCCGCCGGAGGGAGTGGTTCAACCCTCACCCTTGCGACAGGATCAGTGAGTACGAACCCAACCGTGTTTGGGTTTGGTGCGGGAACACTTTCCATCACCGAGGGTGCGGGTGCGTCTCAATCACTCACCGGTTCTCATATTGAAATCACCGCCGTCACGTTTACGCGCCTATCCGACACACCACCCGCGGTACGCATTCAAATATCAGGCCACCTGCGCAACGCACGCGCCTCATCTGACGCCACCATGACCCTTGACGAAACCGTTTCAATCCGACGATAATACCTTTGAAGATAGTTGATAAAAAATCTATATAAAAAACGACAGCTACAAGGCCGCCGTTTTATTTTTGATGAAGTGAAGTTCGGTGTTCGTAACTTCGCTCGAGATTCCCCCATTTCGTGATATCACCACCCATGATGCCACTTTCACCAATAGGAACCGAACAACGAACCTGAACGAACCTTGCGAACAACGAACAATCGGCTATGTGCGGAGGCTCGGCCTCCGGTTGATGACTACCGGAGGCCGAGCCTCCGTGTTACATTCGCTGTTCGTATGGTTCGGGAGGGTTCGCTGTTCGGCTCCCATCTCTTATAGGACTTACGCGTTTGGATGAGATGTGCCGTGGCTTGCCGCGAGTAAAAACCGGAGTCGTATGCGACATACGATGAGGATTTTTACGAGTGAAACACGGTGCAGATCGCCGAACGCGTAAGTCCTATCTTATTTAAAATTTTTCCATGTCCACCGTGCGAGCGTGGCGACATCGTCAAAACTAGCCCGTTTTGAACCACTCCCGAGCGCCACAATGAGAAGCGTCCGCGTGTGTGGTGTGCGTGCCGGTTCGACTTCCGCAACCAAATTCCATTCGGCCTCGTCAATATAGCCAGTTTTCCCCGCCACCACATGAATATCACGATATCGACGATTAGTAACGAGGTCGTCGGTGGTTTTAATGTGATGCTTTCCGGTTTCGGTCGTTATATCCCAAAATGATTTTTCCGCAATGGCACGCACCGCATCAAGCGCGAATGCCGCCTGCGCAATCTGTGAAACCTCACGCGCCGTACTCACATTTCCTACTTCAATACCACTCGGATCAACTGCCACCGTGTCTTTGAGTCCATGATCGGAAATCCACGAATTCATTGCCGCGACAAATTCCTCGTGCGTGCCCGAAACGGCGCGCGCAACCGCACGTGCCGCATTATTTGCCGAACCCACAAGCATGGCGCCCATGAGATCGTTAAATGAAAACACCGTATTCGGTTTCACATGCAATCGTCCGCCCCCCACTTCGTCAATGGCGGCGATGGCAAACGGTTGTGACGGAGCGATCGAGGCGTTTGCGGCAACCGATGCCGTCACGAGTTTGGTGAGCGACGCCATGGGCCAGACCATATCGGGTTTATGCGATGCAAGAACCACGGATGTGAGCGGATCAATAATGATAAACGATTCTGCGGTAACCGATGGCTCTTTAATTTTTTTCACCCGCGTTTCATTGGTATCAATAAAAAACGGTTCGGGTTTGTAAGCACCAAGTTCCCCGGGGTATTCTTTCCATCCGTTCGCGCGCGCCCAATTTTGAAGTGTTCCCGTTGCGACTCCGCGACTTCCTTTTTTTGCCCGCCACGAATGCGCATCAAATGATTTTTGCAAATCTTTTCTTTGATCGTAAATTGTTTTAAGCGCAGTACGCGGCGCCGTGACCGCTCCCGCCGCAAAAGGGATCAAAATAAAAACGGCGCTACCCGCGAGAGCGCTCATCACCCATCGTATTTTTCGAGATATTTTCATGTTGTCCGTCATCCTGAGCGTACGCGAAGGATCTCACGAGTGAGATTCTTCACTCCGCTTCCGAATAACAGCAAAAAATAGTTCATTGCCACTTCTGAACAATCGTAACACCCGTATAATAATACTTCACCATAGTTTGCCAATCAGCGCCCGCGTCCGCGCGCAACATCGCATCGCGTGCCGACATACCGACCCCATGACCCCACAGGGTTTTGCCGGCATCATACGGGGTAGGGACCGAAACAAGCCACGGCTTTGCAGATCCGCCCCACACTTCGGTCCATGAACGGGTGCGCCCATCCGAACGTGAATAGTACGGCGTGATGGCAATGTCGCCGCCATACGTTGCAATGTCGCCGCGCGTCGCATTCACGGAAAGAACAAATTGCGGCATGCGCAGTTCACTCGCATAGCCACGATACACTTGATCGAAAAAGGCATCAACATGAAAGACGCCCCCATGCTTTGTGTTCTTGGTCAGATGATAAAAGGCGTAGGTGCGCGCCGCCGTGGCGAGCGCCTTTTGAAATTCGGGATTAGTATTGTTTGATGTTTCCGCAAGTCCATACAGATACTGCTCGATTGGTAATTCTTCAATCACCCACAAACGTCCGGATTCCGGCGCTTGGCGCACTTCGATCGCGCCCCGAAATTGATTGTCATTCAAACTCGTATTCCATGGCGGCGGATTGACATAGCTTGTTACGGTAAAAATCTCATTCGGCACCGATGGCTCGAGACGGACAAAATTATGGAGAATGCGCGTGCCGCTCGGCGTCGTGACACTGAATGTTTTGTAATCAAAATCGAAAATGGCTTTCATCGGCTGGCCGCCCGGCACCATTTCAATCATGGTAGTGCCGTCAAAAAGTGTGTAGTCACCGGTCGCGGAAATCGAAACCGGCCGCTCGGTGTTCATGATGCCAACGCGTAACTTTGGCTCCGGAATCATTTCAACCGGCGCCGGTGCGGGAGTATCGGGTAACGAGCCGTCATCGGTCACGGTGATCGGAATGGTCACTTCCCCACCCGGTACCGCGACGGAATCGGCGGTCAAACTGAATTGCGGGTTATATGAGCCGCGCAGATTTGGTGCCTGAAGGGTAAATCTAACAAAAGCGATTTCCCCGGGCTTTACGGGATCTGATGCGCGCAGAACTTCATCGGGTGAGAGCCATGAAAGATGGCGAAAACTGTTTCCCGTTGCCGCAAGCACAATACCTGATGGACGCAACGAACGCGTCTGCCATACTTTGGTTCCCGTATTTTTGAAACCGAGTGTGATGTCGGTCGCTTGATTTGCACCAAGACTGATGCCGGATTTATCAGAACGTAAAAGCAGAAGCGCGCCGTAGCCATCGGCCGAAGTTGATGATACTTGCGGAGGTGGTGGAATGTTTGGCGCTCCCGACGCAGGAGGACTAATGAGTGCCGGAGTGGTGTGCGGATCTTTCACCGTAATCTGAATTGAAAATGCGCCACCATCAATCCACGCAGAACTTTCAACCGCAAGCGCAAAAGTTTCCGTGTAGGTGCCAATTGCGCGCGGCGCGTGAAGTATAAAATCAACATAGCCAACGGTGCCGGGCGGGACATTGATATCTTTCAAAATTGCCGGCTCGGTTGGCTTGTACCACGAACTGTCATAAAAAACGCTTTTGCGATATTTCGGATCAAACGTATAGAGCGATACAAAGTGCGGCCCCATCGGCTTCCAACTTTCCGTACCAAGATTTTTGAAACCAAGGCTATACACCATCGTCTCATCCGGAGCGAGCGTGACAGAACTCGCACTGCGCACGAGCAGTTTTGCTTGGTAGGCGCCGATCGGTGGCGTAGCGGCCTCGGCGGCGTAAATCAATTTTGTTTCAAGAAATAATTCGGTTGCGCGGAGTGCGCATGAAATCACAATGACAATAAAAAAAGCAACGCCAATCGAGAGGAGCACCTCAAGCGTCGCCCGTTCCCTTATCGGGTTGTTCTTTTGGCTCCCCTCAAGCGCCTCGGTGGGCAGAGTATTGAGGGGTAAATCGCGCATATTTTTGTTTTTATTTTTTATGAAACCGTATAAAAATGTGACCTGCTTGCGCTTCATTGCGATCCTCGTTCGATGTACGTCGAGTACATCTCACTCCGGTTCTCATTCCAGCGCTGCGCATCTCATCATTTTTATACAGTTTCATTGTATATTTAGTATACCATTTTTTGAGGCGTTTGTCAATTTTTGAGTTCCCTTGAATCATCTTATTGTGGTATATTCATGCTGTTACCAGATGCCCTGTTGGTACCATAATTCACCAACGGGAACCGAACAGCGAATCTGAACGAACCTAACGAACAACGAATGTTCGTTGTTCGCAAGGTTCGGGAAGGTTCGTTGTTCGGTTCCAATATAATTTTACATGTCCCTCACCACTTCCATTGCCAAAAATACGTTGCTCCAAGTGATCGGGCGCTTTGTTGGCACCATTCTGGGGTTGTTTTCAGTTGCACTTCTCACGCGCTACCTCGGGCCGCCCGGATATGGTTCTTTTACGACCATCACCGGATTTCTTCAGTTTTTCGGCATACTCGTTGATTTCGGACTTACACTGACCGCTGTCCAAATGATTTCGGAAGCGAACGCCGATGCGGCACGCATCATGGGAAATATTTTCACCTTCCGTTTTATTTCAGCGCTCATTTTTTTCGGCGCAGCACCCCTCATTGTTCTTTTCTTTCCCTATCCGCCTGATGTCAAAATGGGTGTCGCGATCGGGAGTCTCGCTTTTTTGGGCATGACGATGACGCAAGTCATGGTCGGCATTTTTCAAAAAAATCTGCGCGTCGAGCAAGTGGCACTTGCCGAAGTGGCAGGCCGCGCGGTACTCCTTGCGGGCATCGGACTTGTCGTCTACCTGCACGCCGGACTTATGATGACGATCTGGGCGCTCGTCGCCGGCAATGTGGTACAGTTTTTGATTACGCTTGCCGCCGGCAGACGTCTTATTCCTTTCAAACTCGCCTTTAATCCCCCACTCATACGCGACATTATCCGTCGCAGTTGGCCGATCGGCCTTTCCATCACGTTCAATTTGATTTATCTGAAAGGCGATGTCGTTATTTTGTCGCTTTTTCGTGGTCAAGCCGAAGTTGGCCTCTACGGCGCGGCATACAAGGTGCTCGATGTGGTAACCGTCATCCCCATGATGTTCATGGGACTCGTGCTCCCCACGCTCGTCGCCGCATGGAGTTATGACAAAGAAATTTTCAAACGACGTCTTCAAAAAGCGTTTGATTTTTCAACCCTCCTCGCGCTTCCGCTTGTGGGTGGCGCCCTCGTGCTTGGTCGCGATATCATGACATTCGTCGCAAGCGGTGAGTTTGCGGGATCAGGTACGATTCTCAAAGTGCTCATCATTGCGGCAGGCGCCGTTTTCTTTTCCGCGCTCTACGGTCACACCGTAATCGCGATCGGCAAACAACGCCGCTCGATTTGGGGATATGGCATTGATGCTGTACTTTCACTCATTGCCTACCTTATTATAGTGCCGCGCTTTGGCGCCATCGGCGCCGCATGGGTGACGGTTTTTTCCGAAATTTTTATCATGTTCTATCTCGCCACACTCGTCGCACGCACCGTGGGCGTGACGCAATCAATACGCACCGGCGCAAAAGCATTTGTAGCAACCGTTATTATGATGGCCGCGCTCTACACACTTCCCCCGCTTCATGTCATGGTGAAAGTGATTGCAGGTGTCATGGTGTATGGGATTGCGGCATTACTTTTGCGCGCTGTCTCCGTAGAAACTCTGCGTGAGTTTAAAAAAAGCGTATGACCGTCATCATTTTCATTCTTTTTACTATCGGCTTTTTGATGCTCACGCTTAAAAATATACGATGGGCGATTTTTGCAATCGCCGCGCTTTTGCCGACCTATCTCATCCGCTTTTCCGTGCTCGGTCTTCCGTTCACTCTTCTCGAAGTCATGCTCGTGATTGCGATTGTGGTGTGGGGGGTGAAGCACCACGGTTTTACGACACATAACGAACGGATTTCAAAGTGGCGGCTACCACTCATGCTGTTTTTAATTGCAGGACTCGCAAGTATTATTGTGGCGGGAAGTGCGCACGCCGCGCTGGGTCTTTTTCGCGCCTACATTTTTGAACCGATATTATTTTTTTTGATGATAGTTTCGGTTCTACATGACGAACGTGACGTGCGACGCGTTTTTGTGGCGCTCGGTTTTTCCGCGCTTGCCATTTCAATATATGCCATTTTTCAACGCATTACAGGATTTCATATTCCCGCGCCGTGGGAAGCGGAGCGCCGCGTGACGAGTTTTTACCCGTTCCCGAACGCAGTCGGCCTTTTCCTTGCGCCGCTCGTTCCCATTTTTTTTACCCACACCCTCACATCAACCAAAAACAAACCGTCAAATTCAGTGATACTAAATTGGCCGATCGGCCAATTTAGTATCACTTGCTTTTTTACAATTACAACCATTCTTCCCCTCATTGCAATCGTCTTCGCAAAAACAGTCGGCGCGCTTGTGGGGCTTGCTGTTGGATTTTTTTTCATGGGTATCGCATACAAAAAAACACGACTACCAACCATTGGTGCCGCGATTCTCCTGATGCTCATTATTTCACTAGTGCCAACCATCCGCACGCCGCTCGTCCAAAAACTGTCGCTCAAAACATGGTCCGGCCACGTGCGCCTCACGCAATGGAAAGAAACTCTGCCCATGCTCCGCGATCACGCGCTTTTCGGCGCCGGTCTTTCAGGATATCCGACCGCCCTCAAACCCTATCACAAAGCGACCTACATCGAAATTTTCCAATACCCCCACAACATCGTACTGAACTTCTGGACAGAACTCGGCCTCCTCGGGCTTTTTGCCTTCGGTTGGATTATCATCCGCTTCTTTCGTCTTCGCTGTGGTCAGATGTCAGATGTCAGGTGTCAGATGTTCTCTGCCAGTCTAATGGCCGCGATGATAACCCTCCTCATCCACGGCCTCGTTGATGTGCCGTATTTCAAAAACGATCTCGCCATAGAATTCTGGATCATCGTTGCCGCCGCCACCATCCTCAAAAACTCATCATCCATAATCAAATCCAACTATGAAAAATAATGAACAAGCTCCCTTTCCGTCTAATCTTTTGGACGAAGATGTCGTTCGACGTATTTTGGAATCCGGTTCTCCTGAAGAAATCGATCGACTTCGCGCAATGGGTATGGATCAAGAAACTTTTGATCTCTATCGCCACTTTGCACAACTTCGCAAAGTCACCATTGAAGCACAGCTTCGTGAGGTGGCCGAACGAACTGAACAATCACCCATGGCGAGTGATGAAGAATTGAGTGCGGGTACCTATTGTGAATGGATTGAACCGCAAGCACGCGACGCCGTTTTTCGACTTCGCAGAAAAGGATACGGAACGGTGAATTCTGGCTTTGGTATAGAGAATAGACAAACGATCACTTTTGATGCCCCTTACTTTACCGAAACGGCAATTTCGGACTCCCTGCGTGCCGAACTTACAAAAGAAGGTGTCGTGATCGAACTCAAGCCCAGCTCGATTTCAATGTTTTTTAATCATCCTGCGTCTCTTCTGGAAATGAAGCGCGCGTGGAATCGTATCGAAGAGGCGCTTCCTGATCTGGGGACTCCCGCTCCTCCAGCGACGAGCGGCCTTGCAATTGCGTTCCGCGAAACACAAAGCGATCCGGAGTTTATGCGACGCATCGCAGAAGACATGGAAACAAAAGGTTATGAAGAGTATCTTAATGATCTGGGACTCACCGAAGGCATGCTTAAAAACAAACGCATCGTTGATATCGGCGCCGGTACGCGCATGTTTGCGGGACACTGCGTCAGGATGGACATAACGAACGACGTTTTTTCCGTGGAACCAAATAATGGCACAACATATCCCAACGAAGAACGCGCGATGGGTTCGTTGTGGTCAAAAGAGGAGCGCGAAAAAATTGACGGTCACACGATACGCGGTACACGCGAAAGTTTGCCTTTTCAAAATGAAACTATGGATCTGATGCTTGTTCACGGAGCCATGCCCGGCACCGAAGCATCGTTTGAACAGGAAACCGAAAAAATGCAGATGGAAATTGATCACACATTCGCTGAAATCATACGCGTGCTCAAATCCGGCGGCGAAGCGCGTCTCTTTCCGTTCTATACAAAAGAATATCACCCATACCGAACACCGTGGAAAGAAGCGATTGATCAAGCGCTCGATCGTCTTTCAAAAAACAGCAGATGTAGCATACGCATAGAGCCGGTGCACGAAACATACATTGAAGGCATCTCACTCCCCACCGAAATGACTGCACGTATTGTAATTTCAAAAAAATAATAGTGCCCCACCTTTACAAGAATCCAAAAAAAAGATAGGCTAGACGCGCGATGAGTGGGCGCACAACATCACTCAAACATGAATAAATTGGAGGGTTGTGCCGAACGGTAAGGCACCGGTCTCGAAAACCGGAACCCCGCAAGGGGCTTGTAGGTTCGACTCCTACACCCTCCGATTTGTTCATGTTGTTTCGTAAAAAATAAACTACCCCGTAGCAAGCTAACGAGGTATCAGTTCACCTTTAAAAATACATAACTCCCCCTCGTCCCCCTCTTACCTCGCTAGGAGTGAGCGAAGTCACAAAGTCCGTAGACTTTGGGACTTCCGAACGACGACGCGAGGCAACGAGCGCCCTCTTTCTCCGCGCGAAGTTACCCTAAGAGGGGGCAGATCAGACTGACATTCTCCCCCTTGGGGCAAGGGGGAGAGACGTAAGACTTGAGGGGGTTATGCAGACAACATAACTCCCCCT
>JGI1358J11329_10002560_pt1 | contig 13958 bp, 15 predicted proteins | sample Subgroupgradi54m_FD_11329 | JGI IMG/M metagenome (IMG submission 11329)
GGGCTTAAGCGCTGTCGAACCTTCGGATCGCGCGACAGCCGCGTCAAGAAATCGGCCCCGCCGCCCCAGGCCGCCAGGGCATTCCGCTGCACCAGCTTGTACGCCGCCTCGCGGGTTAAGCAGGCCTTCATCAAAGCCAGCAGGACCGACTCCGAGAAGATCAGCCCGCGGGTCAGCTCCAAATTCCTCCGCATGTGGTCGGGATAAACCCGCATGTGGCTCACGATCCGCGTCATCTCCAACAGCATGAAATCCAACGCGCAGGTCGCATCCGGCAGAATGACCCGCTCCGTTGATGAGTGGGAAATATCCCGCTCATGCCAGAGCGCAACGTTTTCCAACGAGGTCGCGGCATAACCGCGCAGGAGGCGGGCCAACCCGCTCACCCGCTCGCAGGAGACCGGGTTGCGCTTATGCGGCATCGCCGAGGATCCGGTCTGTCCCTCCTCAAACGGCTCCTCCGCTTCCAACACCTCGGTCCTCTGAAGGTGCCGGATCTCGGTGGCCAGCCGCTCCAGCATCGCCCCGATAATCGCCAAGCGGCAGAGAAAGACGGCGTACCCGTCGCGCGGAACAACCTGTGTGGAAATGGGCGCCGGCGAGATCTTCAACTTCCGGCAGATGTACTGCTCGACGAACGGGGTGAGATGCGCATACGTCCCGACCGCGCCGGAAATTTTCCCGACGGCGACACGGGCCTTCGCATCCCGCAGCATGATGCCAGCGCGGGTCAATTCCGCGTAGGCCACCGCCAGCTTCAACCCCCAGGTGGTCGGCTCAGCATGGACCCCATGCGTGCGTCCGATGCAGGGGGTCATCTGATATTTCTTGGCCTGCCGCCCGATGGCAACGCGCAGCTTCTCTAAATCCTGGAGAAGAATATCGCTGGCTTCGCTGAGTTGGACCGCCGTGGCGGTGTCGAGCACGTCGCTGGAGGTCAGCCCCAAATGGAGGTAGCGGGCATCCGGTCCGAGGTGAGAGCCCAACTCCCCGAGGAAGGCCACCACGTCATGCTTGGTGTGGCTTTCCCTCTGGGCAACTTTCGCGGCTTGTACCTTGGCCTTACGTCGGATTCGTTGTGCGGCCGCTGTGGGGATTTGTCCTTGCTTGGCTAGAGCTTCGCACGCGAGGAGCTCCACCTCCAGCATCCTCTGGAAGCGGGCCTCCTCCGTCCATACCTGTCCCATGCGCCGGGGAACATATCGGGGAACCATCAGAAACTACTATTATAAAAGAAGTTGAGGCATTCCGTCAAACAACCCTCGGGGATATGTCAACCCTCAGGGATAAAATTTAGAAGGGACGGGGACGAAGGGGGCGGATGAGGAAGCCGGAGAGGGTGACGTAGACACCCCAGCGGGTGCCGGGCTGGGCCATCGTGTAGGTGGAGTTGCCGTAGACCGCCTCGACCAGCGGAAGAATCTCCTGGAAGCGGTAAAGGAAAAGCCAGATGGGGGTGGTGCCGCCCTGCAGATCATAGACCGTGTGCGGCAGGGTTTTCTCCGCTTCGACCTTCAGGTACCGGCTGGAGATGCGGGACAGCTTGTAGCAGGTCTTGAATCCCAGCAGGTTCAGCCACGGATGCCACTTCAAAACTTCCCCGCCGATGGCCCATTGATCGCCAACCATGGAAAACCGTTCTGGAGTTTCCGGCGTGCCGCCGGAGACCGACGTCACCCAGAGCAGAAAGGTGGAGGCGGATCCCGGGGACGCCGCATCGCAGCGGACAACCGCCACCAACTCCTCTTGGGTGAAGACGCGGTAGGAGCGCAGGCCGAACAAAATCGCCAGACCCGCCACCGCAGTCAGGCAAAGAATCACCCAGAAAATCTGTTTGACCCGCATCAGCTGGCTGGCTCAATGTTCATGCTCATGAAATCATTGTATCCCCAGTTTTCCATTTAAAACTTCTTTTTGTATTTCAGGAGAACCTGCCCGTCTTTCTGGGACTGCGGCTGGGTTCCGGTGACAGGAGTTTCCTGCTGCTGGACGGTTCCCTGCGCCTCGATGGAAACCTGGTCGTTCAGCTTATACTCGGCCCCGATCTTCTGTTTTGGCGTCTGCTGGCGTTCAAAGGGCTGCGGCTGTTCCACCCCGTAATTCAGCTCCGTCTTATCGGAAATGGTGCTTCGCAGGCCGACCCCCTGGGTTTTGGAATCGTAAGTGAGCGAAACGTTGCTGATCCCAAACCGCTCCGCCAACTCCGTCCCAAACCCGGAAAAGAAGAAGTAATCCAGGAAATCGCGGGTGAGAACCAGGGGAATCTCTCCCTGCGTAAAGCTGCCCTCCAGGCTGCGCCACCTTTTGCCGGTGGCCAACATCAAGAGAAGGGCCTCCTGCGGAAGCGGCGGCTCCGAAACCAGCTTCAAATCCGGCTTCTGCATCGTCCCCTGCAAGGCGGCGAAAATCTTCACTCCCTCAACGATGGAGCTCCCCTTAATATCCAAGCGCGGGACATTCCAGCGGCCGGTGAAAAACATCCGGCTCTCTTCCAATTGCATCCGCGATCCGCGGGAACTGATCGTTCCTCCCTGAAAGATGGCCTCCCCTGTCACTCGCGGTTTCTTGCCGCTCCGATCAAGCTGGAGCGAGAAGGTCACAGGGGAATTCTCCAAGGAGAATTCCTTGTAGGAGAAACGTTCCACCCGAAAAGTTCCCGTGAACTTCGGGGCATTCCAGGATTCTCGGATGTAGCCGTCAAAATCCGACACCGTGCCGGACATGTACCCCGGCATCTTGAGATGTGTGACCAACTCTACCACCTCAGGAACGCCGAGGCTCTTGGAATAGGCGTTCATGTCGAGAAACCCGTTCTTCACCATCCCGGAAAAAACAATGGGCTGATCATTCCGGGGAAAGCGGAGTCGGCCGTTATGCACCTGGATCCGGAAGTTCCCGATGCGGAAGGGATTCAGGACCACTTGGAACCGCTGCAGCTTCAAGGGACTCTCGGGCGGAGCCCCCGGCAGCTCGGTGAGCTCTACATCGTAGAAGGAAAGCCCCCCAACCAAGTTGCCTTCCACCGCGCGAACCGTGATCTCTTTCGAGCCGAATAAACGAGTGACCGCCAACCGGGCACAGAAAGCGGACCCCGCCGTCGTGAATAAGAGCAGAGACAGGACCCCTGCCCCAATCAAAAACAGGAATAGAAGCAGGCGCACGAATGGCTGGATCTTTTTCCACATGGCAATCTAGTTTACCAGAAGGCGGTTTCTCTTATCCGCCTAGATAAGCCTGCTTGACGGCCGGGTTCTCCTGAAGCTCCACCGCGGCACCGTGGAGAACCACCCGACCGGTCTCCAGCACATAGGCCCGTTGAGCCAACTGCAGGGCCTGGTAGGCATTCTGCTCGACCAAGAGAATCGTCAGACCCAGCCGATGGATCTGACGGATCAGCTCAAAAAGGTGGGCGACAAGCTTCGGGGCCAACCCCAGCGACGGCTCATCCAGCAAAAGCAGTTTTGGTCTGGCCACCAACCCGCGCGCCAGGGCCAGCATCTGCTGTTCGCCGCCGGAGAGGGTCCCTGCCAATTGGCGCTGACGTTCCCGCAATAAAGGAAAGAGATCAAACACCCACTGAAAATCCTCCGCTACCTTTCGCGAATCTTTCCGGAACCCAGCGCCCAACTGAAGATTTTCAAGGATCGTGAGACTTTGAAAAATCCGCCGGCCCTCCGGAACCTGCGTGATTCCCTTGGCGACGATCTCCTCGGGTGAAAAACCCTGAATTCCCTCACCGTCAAAGAGGATCTTCCCGCTGACCACCGGCGCAAGCCCGGAAATCGCCATCAAGGTGGTGGTTTTCCCGGCCCCGTTGGCCCCGACCAGCGCTACGATCTCTCCGGCATGGACCTCCAGCGTGATCCCTTTTAAAACTTCCACCGCCCCGTACCGGACGTGAAGATCCTTCACGGAAAGAAGCGGTTTGCCCCAAGTCATTTGACCGTCTTCACCCCAAGGTAGGCCTCGATCACCTGCGGATTCTCCTGAATCTCTTTGGGCGGGCCCTCCGCAATCTTCGCCCCATGATCCAACACCACCACCCAATCGGAGATCGGCATCACCACCCGCATGTCATGTTCAATCAGCAGAATCGTCAAGCCCCGCCCTTTCAATTCCAGCAGGAATTTCATCAACTCCTGCCGTTCATGGAAAGTTAAGCCGGCCGCCGGCTCATCGAGCAAAAGCAGTTCCGGGTCCGCAGCCAATGCGCGGGCCAACTCCAGCCGGCGTTGTTGGCCGTAAGCCAAAGAGCCGGCCAACTGATCGGCGCACTGCTCCAACTGAAGCTGTTCCAGCAGGCGGCGGGCCTTATTCATCGCCCATCGCTGCTCCTGGCGGGTCCCCGGCTTCCAGGGCCACAGAGCTTCCAGCAACCCAGCCCGCGTCCGAACGTAGGTTCCGGCCAGCACATTGTCCAACACCGACATGTTGGAAAAAAGCCGGATGTTCTGGAAGGTTCGGGCGATCCCGAACTGAGCGACCTGGTGCGGCGGGCAGCCGGCCAGCGAATCGGTCCCGTCCTCGCCGAAAAGGATGCTGGCCCCTTCCTCCGAGCGAAGGACGCCGGTGACACAGTTAAAGAGGGTGGTCTTGCCGGCACCGTTGGGGCCGATGAGACTGACGATCGTTTCCCGACGGACAGAAAAACTCACCCGGTCCAGCGCGACGACGCCGCCGAATCGCTTCGTCAGGTTCTCAACCTTAAGCAGGGGCATTTCGCTTCCCAAGGAGCCCTTGCGGCCGCACCCGCATCAGCACAATCATGAGGATCCCGAACAAAAGCATCCGATAGTTCGAGAAGGACCGCAGAAGTTCCGGGGTGATGCTGAGAACCGCCGCCCCCAGAATCGCGCCCCGCACGCTCCCAAGGCCTCCCAAGATCACCATCGCCAGGATCATCACCGACAGAATGAAATCAAAGCTGTCCGGCGTCACCGTTCCCTGCTTGGCCGCAAAGACACAGCCGGCCAACCCGGCGATCGCCCCACCCAGTCCCAACGCGAGCAGCTTCAGGCGCGTGGCGTCCACCCCGATGCAGCGGGCCGCCAATTCATCCTCCCGGAGAGAAACCCAGGCCAACCCGATGCGNGACCGGCGAAGCCGGGCGCAGACCCAGGCGGTCACTTCCACCAGCACGAAGAGGAGCCAGTAATACGGCCTGGAATCAACGCCGAAGTTGAAGGAACCGATCGCCGGATGCGCAATGCCCAGCAGGCCGTTCGGCCCGCCGGTCCACGGCTCACAATTCGTGACTGCAATCCGGACGATCTCCCCGAACCCGAGGGTGACGATCGCCAGGTAATCGCCCCGCACCCGGACCGCCGGAAGCCCCAGCAGGACGCCGGCAATCCCGGCGGTGACTGCGCTGATCGGCAACCCCACCCAGAAAGGATAGCCAACGCGAAGATTCAACAACGCGTAGGTGTAGGCGCCGATGGCAAAAAAAGCAGCGTAGCCCAGATGCAGGAGTCCGACAAAACCGACGATCAGATTCAGCCCCAGCGCCAGAAGCGCGTAGAGCGCCGCAGTGGTGAACACGTCAATGTGGTAAGGGTTGGAATCAATGAGGGGGAGGGCGGCGAGAAAGAGAAGCAGAAGATACTTGGGCTTCATACCCGCTCTGCTACCCTCTCGCCTAAAAGACCGCGCGGCCGGAGCAGAAGCACCAGAACCAGAACCAAGAAGGCCACGACATTCTTCCATTGCGTGGAAAGGTACCCGGCGCTCAAGCCCTCGAGCAGCCCGAGGACCAAACCACCGATCATCGCTCCGGGAATATTCCCGATTCCACCCAACACCGCAGCGGTGAACGCCTTCAGGCCGGTGAGGTAGCCGTCGTGAAAGTTGATCGTCGAGTAATGCAACCCAAAGAGAACCCCGCCCACACCGGCTAAAGCCGAGCCGATCGCGAAGGTCGCCGCGATCACCTTGTCCACGGAGATTCCCATCAACCGGGCCGCCAGCGGGTCCTGCGCCGTGGCCCGCATCGCCCGTCCTATCGGCGTGGCGTAAATCACCAGTTGAAGACCCACCATCAAGCTAAAGCTCACCGCGAAGATGATCACCTGCATCAGCGTCACACCCACCGATCCATTCCCCCACCGAACGGTCGACAGCAGCGGCGGGATATACCGATCCTGCGGTCCGAAGATCAACATGACCGCATTCTGCAGGAAAAAGGAAACGCCGATGGCGGTAATCAGGACGGACAGCTTCGGGGCCTGGCGCAGCGGGCGGTAAGCCACCCGCTCGATCATCAAACCCAACAAACTGCACCCCGCCGCCGCCAGCACAAGAATCAGAAGAAGCATCCATATCGACCCACCACCCGTTTGGTTTATCCCAAGCCCTACGATGGCGGCCAACCCTAGATAGGCCCCGACCATGAACAGATCCCCATGGGCGAAGTTGATCAGCTGGATGATCCCATACACCATCGTGTAGCCCAGGGCGATCAGGGCGTAGACCGATCCGATGGTGAGGCCGTTGATGATCTGCTGGAGGAAGAGATCGGTCGAAGACATTAATTCGAAGCTTCGAGGAACTGGAACTTCCCATCCCGAACCGTGTAGATCCCGATGGTCCGGATGGTGGTGTCTCCACGCTCATCAAAGGAGTGAACCCCCAAGATGCCGGGATACTCCTTGATTCCCTTCATCACAGCGAGAACCGCCTGTCGGTTTTTCGTGCCGGCCCGGTGAATCGCTTCGATCGCAAGCCGGGCCGCTTCGTAGGAATAGGCGGAATAGGCCCCCAAGTGCCCGTACTTGGCTTCATACGACCGGATGAATTCCTTGGCGCTCGGAATCTGATGGATATCGCCCCCCAAGCTGGTCACATAAACCCCCTCTGCCGCCTGCGGGGTGGCCAGTTGAATCAAGGTCGGCTCGAACAATCCGTCGCCGCCTAAAAACTTGGCCGGAATATTCAGCTCCAAGCGCTGCTTCATCAGCAACGCCCCCTCGGGATACATGCCGGCGAAACAGATAAGATCGGGAGCGAGCGATTTGATCTTGGTCAAAAGCGGCGTGAAATCTTTTTCTCCCTGCGTGATCCCTTCCTGCCCCAAAATTTCCGCCCCATTGGCCTTGGCCGCTTTGACGAATTCATTCGACAGCCCGCGGCCGTAGGTGGTCATGTCATCAATCACAAAAATCCGCTTGGCACCGAGACGCTGGATGGCGAACTTCGCCCCGGCCGGCCCTTGAAGATCGTCGGTCGAGCAGATCCGGTAGAGGTTCTCGAATCCTTGCCGGGAGATCTCCGGATTGGAGGAAACCGGATTGATGTGCAGGATCTTCGCTTCGTGATAAACCGCGGAAGCCGGCTTGGTGCAGCTGGAGTTCAGATGTCCTACAATCACCAGCACGTCCGGATCGGCCGCCAGCTTCTTGGCGACGGCCACCGCCTGCGCCGGACTGCGCGAATCATCCTGCGCCGTCAGCTCCAGCTTGTAGCCGGGAATCACCATCCCTGCCGCGTTCGCCTGCTCCACCGCCAACTCCGCCCCGTGCAGCATGTCCAATCCCTGCGCCGCCTGGTCCCCGGTCAGCGGCCCGGCAAACCCGATCTTGATCACCGGCTCCTGCTTCCCGCATCCCGCCGCCAAGAAAAAAAAGATCAGCATTAGGCCGATGGAAAAGAACTCCCGATTCCGCCGAATCATCTTTGGATATTCCCGCACTTCGGCCTGGGACTGGCCAGCGATGTCTACCGGACTTCCGGTCATAGCGAGAGGCTGCCCTAACACACCATACGAGGGCGAGGTAGATCGGGGATCTGTGCGTCTCACCAATCGAAAGTTCCAGGTCATCCTACCGCCTCGCACTAGTTATGAATACTTAAGCGAGCCAAATGCCGTTTGCTTGATGACTGCATCTCGTTTCCTCTCATGAGCAAGTATAACATCAGATTTCTAGGCGGACGATCTTCGAACTTTCCTTTACTCCCTGAAGCCAAACTGCTGGCGGATCGCATCCCGGCCCTGGCTGTATAATGCTGGGTTTCACCGTGCGGAGCCGAGGGGACGCACATCTCTCGATGATTAGAAAAGTTGATGTGACGGCTCAATTCTGGCCAATGACCTCCTGGTACACTTTTTCTACCTTGAGAGCCATTTGCTCACTATCAAATTGATCCCGTACCCGTATCTGAGCTTTCCGACTGAGTTTTTCTGCTAATGTCCGATCGTTCAGGAACCTCTCAATGTTTTTTGCCAATGCACCAATGTCCTCTGGATCCGTCAGCAATCCATCAATACCATCTCGCATAATCTCTGGAACTGCCCCTATCCGAGTGGCTACCACTGGTTTCCCAGCCGCCATCGCCTCAATGAGCGTCAAACCAAACGCTTCTGGCCAGCGCGATGGGAAAACAAAGACATCCATCAACGCAAGGGGTATCCGAATGTCTTCAACCTTTCCTACAAAATGCACCTGGCCAAGAATACCCAGGCGTTCGGCAACATCTTCCAAGAAGGGACGCCGAGGCCCATCGCCGACAATTAAAACTTGGAGGCCGGGTATAGCTTCCTTCAACAAACAGGTGGCCGCCAGGAGCAGGTCGAAACCCTTCACCTCACCTGCAGCTAAACGGCCTATTCCACCAATCACCGGGTGACCATCCGAAAGCTGCCATCGCTTTCGATACGTTTGGATGACTGATGCCTCAGGAAGTACAGCATAATGGGCCGTGTTGATGCCGTTGTGGACCAATCGGATCCGTTCCTGGGGAATTTGGAAATCACCCCGAAGATGTTCCTGAACCATCCCACTAATTGCAATGCAGACTTCCCCGACACATGGATACACCTTCCTTCCCAGTCTGGGCTTATAGATGCCGTGCCACGTAGTCACATACGGAATCTTCAAACGACGGGAAATCTGATCTGCCACGACCTGCCCAACCCGAGTATGGGCGTGGATAATATCCACCGGCTCCTGTTTTAAATGCCCCATGAGCTGTCGGATACCCCGAAAAACCTTTGGGCTGAATTCCTGACTGGTGTTTAATGGAATATGCCACTGCGCCAACCCGAGGGCTCCCGTACGGTCTTCGAGGTATCCACCGGCCGACGCGATCACGACCCCATGGCCTCTTGCTATGAGAGGCTGGGATAACAATAAGATGTATCGCGTGATTCCCCCAATATTCAGGTGCGAGGTAATGTGAAGAATCCGCACGGCTTAGCTCGTGAACGGATACCAATGGAGCGCGCGACTGATGACGGGGAAAAACTCCACATCCGTAAACATATCCATTCCCAACAGCAACAGAACCATGGCGGTGTAGACCACGTAGATCCACCGACGTTGAACCACGGCGAAATAGAGCCATGTTACAACCAACCGCAGAAAGGGTGTGATGAGCACTATCGAAAACCCCAAATCGATCAGAAAACGCTGCCAAAAATCCGGTGCACCAACCCGCTGCAGGTCAACCTCAAGAAATCTGGGAATACTGGCAGCGCGGATTCTGTATTCGAGAACCGCCTGTCTTGTGAGGCCCCCAACGACTAACCCGGCGATGATGAGACCAATGCCTGTCATCATGCCGCCCAGGAGAACAGCGCTGAGCAACGGCTCCATGTCAAACTTAGAAAGCCACCGTACTCGCGCAACGTTTGTCATCGGAGAAGAGTCACCCCGTGATAGATCATCTGTACACCCAAAAAACTCAGCACAGATAGGAAGATGATGCGAAGAGACTGACTTTTTAGCTGCCGGAGTAACGTAGCGCCCAGGAATGCCCCACACAGTACTCCCAGAATGACTGGAGTCATCACTCTCATGTTGATTAACCCCCGTTCAAGATAGACGCCAATGCTCGCCAGGGCAATCACTCCCATCATCAGATTACTCGTTGTCAAAGCAACTCTTGTTGGAAAACCCATTACCAGGTCGATGACTAGCACTGTAAAAACACTGCCCCCGCCACCCAGCAAGCCGGCAATAAGCCCCACTCCAAACATGCAGAGGCTACCCACGTAGGGGTGCTTAGCTTTATAAGCAATAGTCTTACCAGTGGTAAAATCATAGTAACTACCCCCTAACATGGTCCTTTTGTTAGTGACCATCTTCTCAAGATCAGGTACTGATAACTTTTGGCGTTTCCATGTTTGCCATAACATAACCCAGGAGACCAGCAGAATAGAACCGAAGGATACAAACAGGACGTGACGACTCGTCATCTCGGTTAACGTCGCCCCAATTAACGCGCCCACAATAGCGAAAATCTCGAGGAAGGAACTTGCCTTAAGGTTGGGTAGATGACCCTGAAGGAAACTCGGCGAAGCAGTGTTAGAGATCACAATGGTGGAGACTGCACTGACGGCAATAGCTTCTCGAATATCAACTCCAAATGCAACCAGGATGGGCGTCAAAATCAATCCGCCTCCTATCCCATCCAAGGCACCCACAATACCAGCGACAATCGACGTACAAAAGAAAACCCCGAAGGGCACAAAAACTCCTTAATCTGCTGACAAGAGCGTCTCCTTCCGGAGCAGACGCGGAACGAACTTCATGAACCACATCTTATCATTCAGCTTACATCATCCCACTCGCCTGCACAACTCTGTTGCTTTTATTGATCTGCTAAGCGCAGGCAGCTTGTCGGCATCTGGCTCGCCGGAGGAAAGACTGAGGTCCGTGACAGGTCACAGACAAGGGAATCTCTCTTAATCTGGCGGTTATTATACACCCTCCCTGTTCCTGAAGGCCGGTACCAACAGAGAGGTCGGCTTTAGGCAATCTTTTGTCCAATTCCGTTTCAAGTATTTGCTTCATCAAGCGGGGATTCCTGTACGTCATTCAGGCAGGCGCTACATAAAAACGCACAGCCACATAGTGGCAAATGCTGCCGCCCAACACGAACAAATGCCAAACGGTATGAGCAAACGGCGTTTTCTTGCAGAGAAACAACGGAACGCCAGCGCTATAGAGCACGCCCCCCGCGACCAGCCACAAGATTCCTGCCATCGGCAGTCTTTCCAGCAAAGGGCGAGCACCAACCACGATCAGCCAGCCCATGACCAGGTAGGATAAGCTTGAGAATACCTTGAGCCTCTCCGCGGGAAACCACCAGGTCACTGCGATTCCCGCCACCGCCAGGCCCCAAATCACACCGAAGATAACCCATCCCAAGATGCTCCTTATAGCGACCAACGTGAACGGCGTGTAGGTGCCGGCGATCAGCAGGTAAATGGCGGATTGATCAACGATCTCGAATATGCGCTTGATGCGCGGAGCTTGGACTGCGTGGTAGAGCGTGGAGGCCGTAAACAGCGTGATCAAGCTCGCCCCGTAGATGCTGAAGCTCACCACCTGCCAGGCATCCCCGTGAAGCGCGGCCGGCGTAACTAGGGCAACAAGTCCCGCGATGCTTAAAAGGAGACACAAACCGCACATCAGGGCGTTGACGACTTCTTCGGCCAATGCTACGGAGTGACGGTCATTCATCCTTCTCTAGCTCGCACTTATCCTACTTTGGTGGGGTCTAATGTGGCAAGAATGCTTGAGAGGTCCTCGGCGTGCTCTTCCTCCATCGCCAAAATCCCTTCCAGCATCCGTCGGGTGGTGGGATCTTTGTCGCCCAGGTAACGGATCATCTCTCCATAAGAATCGATGGCAACCCGCTCAGCAATCAGGTCTTCCCGAACCATGCTGATCAGGGAATCCCCTTCCACGTACTCCGAATGGCTACGGGTGGTTAACCCCTCTGGATTAAAGTTGGGTTCGCCCCCCAACTGCGTGATCCGGGCGGCGATTTGGTCCGCGTGGGTCTGTTCTTCGTTGGCATGCTGAAGAAATTCCTGGGCAACGGGGGTAGCGTGAATCCCCTGGGCCATGTAGTAATGGCGTTTGTAGCGCAGCACGCAGATGATTTCTGTGGCAAGCGCTTCATTCAACAGCTTGAGGACTGTCTTTCGATCTGCCTGGTACCCTTCGGTAACAGCACCCTGCTCGATGTGCTTGCGGGCGCGCTGCCGAAGTTCCTTGATGTCCGTCAAAAAACCTTTCTTGCCTGCCATGTCGTCCCTCCCTCAAAAACCCAGTCTATCAATGGACTCCCTGAAGAACGTGAACAACCCTCTCCGTCACGGGTGGCCAAAGAAGCGTGGTCGCCACGCCGACGATGGCTAAGAATAACATTCCGCTGACGGTCAAGTCCACGTTCTTGCGGCGAAGCGCCAGATGCAGCAGAATCCAAGAGATCAACCAGGTCAGCAAGGCCAGCGTCTCTTTCCCCGAATAAGGCCCGATCCCCTGAGCCCCGGGCATCCACGCTTTTCCCCAGGCATGCACCCAAGTCTCCACAGCCTTTGAGACATCCGCCAAGGTGTGGCTCACCGCTAACGCCAGAATTCCAAGCGCGGCGGACAGAATAGCGGCCGCCGCAATGCCGGTCGGTTTCTCAGTCGTCGTCATCAGATAGCCCTCAATTTGGTGATGGCCGCTCCCAGCCCGAAAGCAGCCATCAGATAGAAGAAGGTCAGCGCCAGGAGGATCGCCGCGATGGCGCGCAAGCCTTTGGATTGAAGCAGTTGATCCCGATAGACCAAGAAAAGAAAAGCCGCCGCGACGGCCAGCGGAAGCGTAAAGAGGGCCACGAACTCCTTGAACTCAAAAAAGACTTTGTGGATCGCTGGGGAATTCTCCATGAAGTAGGCCCGCGGTCCTTGAGCAGCCCGGTAGAAGATGTAGATCCGGTTCCCAAACAAGATCGTCAGAAAAGCCAGGAAGGCATTGACCACGCTGCCGAATTCCAGTTGAGCGGTATTCCGGATCGTGCCGGTCAGGAGCCGGTACGCCTGGAAGAGACCGATCGTGGCGGTGACGACGAACAGGCCTGCCGCTACACCGTGCAGCGCTGATTCCAAGGCATAGCGGTTTCCTCCCAGAAGCGCGGAGAGCGGAGCGGTAAAAATCACAATCAGCAGCCCGGTCAGCCCCATCCCGGCCAGAATAATTCCCAACGGTGCCTCCGATTCTTGACCGCTTACATTTCCTTTAGGGCTCATCCTGCCTCCTTGTGCTCTTTAGACACAGGTTACTTGCTGTCCGGACCAAAAGTCAACTGATAGGCAACGTAGATCTGGGCCCGGTTCGGCCCTTGGATGCCCCGCCCTGCGGAAAACAAAAGATGGTGTTTTTCGCTCACGTCGAATTGTAGCCCCAGATTGAACTGCGTCTCCGATGAGCCGCCGTCCTCTTTGGGGGTCGAATGAAAGATCTCCCCTCCGAGATAGAGATTCGGCAGCATCTTCCGCTGCGCCTGCCATCCCATGAACCACCAGTTCCGGTTCCCCTCGCCCGGGTTGATCCAATAGCCGCCGCCCCCGTAGCTCGTCCACGGCCCGAAACTTTTCTGCAACCACAGCGGGAGGAATGTCTGCAGATGGCCGCTTCCTAACTTTCTTTGATGGCTGCCAGTCGGTGTTTCCAGAATGAGAAACGTTCCTACTTGCGGAATCACATCGGTCTCTTGAATGAACCGGTACTTGGCTCCGACCTCGGTGTCGCCATAACCGTATTGGTCGGTCCCTTCCTCGGGCAGGACATAAGAAAACGGGGCAATCAGATGGAGTTGAAGGTTCGGGATGGCCCCGTAATTGACTTCGACATGGGGCGCGGTCCCGGACCAGATCTTGTTTTCCCGGGAATGTTGAGAAGCCAGGTAGACTTCCCAATGCCGGTACTCCACCGGCTCCGGATCATCTGTCACGTAAGGAGGGCCGGCCATCGCGGCCCTCACCGGAAAGAGAAGCAACGATCCCGCGAGGATGAGGAAAAGTCTCCTGTTAAAGTCTGACATGGCGCAACCTCATGGCGGCACCGGCCCAAAAATCCCAAGCCACAAGTGGCAGAGCGTATGGAAAACCTCGGCACCCGCCAAGAAAATAAGCGCGTCTCGAAGAGTAACCATTGCACTCACATCCCGAATTTGGGAAACCA
>JGI1358J11329_10002561_pt1 | contig 13957 bp, 13 predicted proteins | sample Subgroupgradi54m_FD_11329 | JGI IMG/M metagenome (IMG submission 11329)
CACCCGGACTCCGATACTTCTGCAGTTGTGTCATGGCGAGCGAAGCCAGCCAGAGGCTGGCGCAGCGTGGCCATCTCCCGGGTTCAATCGTGAGATCGCCACTCCGCCTGAGGCAGATCGCGATGACAGATTATTGGCACAACTTGACGTACCTTTTGAGCCGATAACAACCATGGAGGCTGATAAACTTTAAGCCTTTAATAAGGAGAGTTTGACATGGAATTGTGGGGTTTTGAGGGAAAAATATCAGGACCTTATTTGCAATGGGCCTTGCTCCAAATGCGAGCAGGTCCTACTCCCAGTGAAATTCGTTCAGAAGACACACACACTCTTCTCCGTCCTGGAGAAGCCGAAACAGACCCTTCTCCTGATTGGCCTCAAGACTTCGCCCATATGGACGAATGCGTTCTCACAAATGGAGCTATCGATAATGGCTCGGAAGGTTATATTGACCCTATCAGACTTCGCATTGATCCGGATCAATTTACTTATCGAGGAGCAAGTCCAACCGCTGCCGCAACTCCACAAGATTACATCTTGCCCTCAATGTGGACAAACTTTGGCGTCACAACAAATTTTGGACGTTTTAGAGAAACAGCCCCCAATGGAGCCCCCAGAACCGTCCAGTACCAATCTTGCCGTATTGGTGAGGCATCATCAACAACCGGTGTTCAAGTTTTTCTCACACAAGGACATCACCGGTTGCGCTTATGTAATAATTTGCAAGCTGAAGGCATCAGAAGTGATCTGTTTTTTGAAATCCCACATTATAGAGGCTCCACATCGGAAGAAGCGTTGAGAATCCCACAACGCTTTGATCCTCTTGTTTGTTATTCAGCTCCCCAAGAACCAGATCACAGAAGAAGAGTGTCTGTGAACACAATGTCATTGGGATCTGCCAGACCTCTATTAGATTGGGCATTGAGACCTGGAGGTATGTCTACAGAGGGTGTTGCTCATACTGTCGAATATGGACAATTTACTTGGAATCCAAAAAACTATTTTTGGTCTCCGACATTGCATTCCGATCCGGATGCTCTTGCCTTCTCAAGAGGACTCGTTCAATTATTACAACCTCAATTAACGGCAGATGCTTCTCCAGCATTAACTATGGATAATATGTTTAAAAGTATACTACTTACATTAGGTAGTATTGCCGTTAGTGCTTTTCTAGGTCTTCTCACATATTCTCATCTCAGAAACCAAACCAAGACAGATAAAATAATGACTCTCAGACAGGCACTCAAGATTTTTACTTCGGTATCTCGTGATATTTCAGCAGAAGCCCGGGCACATACACTGGATCCTGTCTTAGGTCGTAAAACTGAGATGTCTCAACTGTTTGAAATACTTCAAGCAAACCGTCTGACAGGCGCACAAATTCCTGCTCTTATTGGGGAAAGGGGAGTTGGAAAATCAGCTTTGATCGAGGGCTTAGCACAAGCTATTGAAGATGGTGAATTGCCTCAATTTAGAGGATGGAGGGTCGTTGAAATAGATATCCCATCGTTAGTAGCTGGCACAGGAATAAGAGGAACGTTTGAGGAAAAAATGCAAGCGATCGTTAAGGTTCTTGAAAATACTCCACGAACATTCTTTTTTATGGATGAAATTCACATGATCATAGGCGCTGGAAAAACAACTGATAGCAACATTGATGCTGCCCAGATACTTAAGCGCTGCCTAGCACGTCGAGGAATCAATGCTGTTGTTGGTACAACGCTTGAAGAATATAAAAGACACATCATGAGTGATCCTGCTTTGGAGTCACGACTAACACCAATGCAAATTGAACAAGTGAGAGCCGAAATCAGAAATCAGATTATGCACAGATTACGTACTTATGTTATTGGCTTAAGCCAGCAGATAGATCGGGAAGCACATCTCACGCCTAGAAAAGTTATTTTTGGTGATGATGTGCTCAATAGATTGTCTGAAATCATTGGGGGAAACGCCCGTGAATTAAAGAAAACACTGGGACGACTTGTAGCCCGAGCCCGAACAACAGCAGCAAGTGACTCCAAGAGCCTTGAGATTACACATGCAGTGTTGGATAGAGTGATTGCGGAAATTAATTCAGCAAGACGAGCCCTTGGACAACCAGAATTTGATCTGGCTGCCCATCCAGCTCCATCAACTATAGCAACTTCTTTATCGGAGGAATTACCAGCAGCTAGTGCTACGCCTCCTACACATGCTACTGTAACCACACCGGAACCTCAACTACCACCTGATTCACGCACACCAGCAGCACCCCACATTGAAGTCCCTTGGCGCAGCATCTGGGACACTCCTGTAAATGATCACATCATTGCAGAAACATTAAGACGCACTTCTCCAACACTTTACGAAGATTGGGCAAATCGCATCGCGACATCAGGCCGACGCTTTGAAACTCTGGGACAAGTAATTGAGAGATTAGAAGTATTAGATCGATCTGCTGTAGAACAAGCACATACTCGCCTCACCAGCAGAACAAACTCCGTTAGAATGGCTGAATCTCCTTCCAGAGCTCTTTTTGCCCTACTTGAAACAATAAAAGATTCTACCAATATTCTTACACACGCTACACATAGCACGACTGATACGCGTAATTTTGAAGAAAGATCTGACGAATTTGTAAGACGATTAGAAGGCGAAGGCGGTGTAGAAACGGCTCGTCCTATGCAGCAACACATTGAACGCGAACGACGGGAAGAGATGGAAAGGTCAGGCCATGACACTCACGCCCAGGCTGCACGGACGGTCATAGGTCGTCCTTAAAAATAATTCTCAAACACAACTCCACACAGGCTGCCTACCGATAATAACTTATGGTACAAATTCGAGACGCACAACCATCGGATGGCCTTCCTGATAGCCAGTGGGGATATAATGATATTGCACTCACATTTACACGAGATGGGCTTGGGAATCCCACACCAGATCGTGCAGTAGAGCATGACGTTATCTATAATGCGGATCAAGACCCAAACAGTGGATTTTCACAAGAACTCATCGACGCTTCCCATAATCCACTACCTCCCCAAGGAATTATTGAACAAAGAATTCCTTTTCAGCTTACTCCAGAAGACCAGCTCATTCGATACACAATTCCTAATTCAAGTGATTCCTTTGTTGTTGTGAGACGCCCGATTTATACGGATCGCTGCATTGGAAGTGACTTGGGAAATTCCAACAATATTTTTAATATGTCTCCTAATCTGGCAAATGCCCTTGCTCATCTGACTGCTCGGGACAGCGCTAGCCAATGGTGCGCTGATAGACGCCCTTATCGAGATCCAGGCCATGGCACCTTAAGAATGGTAACGCCCTTTAATCTTGAAGGGGAAACCGCCCATACAAGTGTACGTGAATTACGATCGGCGATTGATCGTTTGGATAGTATTCGAGCACATCCGGAAATGGAGCATAATCCGCTTGTTAGAAGCCTTGCTCTTTCTCTGGGAGACCATGATACCCGCAAACTTAATGATCAGATCAACGACCGTTTAGGCTGGTTAGGCCGCGCCCACTATTTTATTGATACAGAACCCGTACTTTCTACAATAGCTGGCCTAGCAACCTTTGCAGCTGGAGCTGCTGGTTTTTCTTATATTGGTGTGCTGGTTCACCCCATTGCGGAAAGACACTTAGAGGCCATAACCCGATTCCCGGGTCTTGTTGCTTTAGCAATTCCTTCCCTTCGGGCTATTCCTTACATTGCTAGTGTTACTGGACATGCTGTTGCAAGTACCATCCTGGGTAGTGCAGGAGCATTTGCGGCTACCGCCAGTGTCGCGGGAGCTGCTCTCGGTTACGGAATCCACGCTTCTGGACTGGGGAGACACATTGGCACAGATTGGCTTGGCCATCAAATCGGAGATAGTCTGGGATCTGCTGCTCCAAGACTAGGTTTATGGCTTGCCAGAACATTTGATTTATAGCGTCATTTGCCACAGCCTGAGCCTTTGCAACCCATTGAAATAAAAACATAAAAATTTTCCCTCTCCACACAACTGGATCCCCTCCTTCCACCGATAATCTTCTAGAAGAAACTATTTTCTTCAGGAGTGATTTTCATGACGCAAGCAGTAGCCACTATAATAACTCGAGGGGGTCGTGAGTTTGGTGTCACTTTTGATGATGCTAATGAAAATAGTCACATTGACACTCCTGCTGAACAAGCATCTGTCCTCACAGCCATTAATGGGGAAATTACTAATCATACAAACAACACTAATGTTGATGGTTTTAGAAATTCTACGGAAAGAATATCACTCACCATCGATAATATTGATTGGGATCGTTCCAACATCATAATAAGTGCAGGACGTTTTTCAGGAAACCCTACGGCTCATTATTTGAGATATTTAGGTCCCCAAGCGTCTTCACCGGCAACACCTGCTGCTAATAATGCTGCAGTCGACATTCCTGCAAACCTTAATCTTACTGCATTAAATACACTTCTTCACATTCCAGATAACAATAGAACTCCAGCCCAACAATTTTTGATATTAATTGCAGAGGCTAAAGCTATTTGTTCTGAGACTACCAGAGATTCAGTCGCGGCTGGAGGCATTACAAGAACGATATCTGTCGATCAACTTTTTGTGCTTCTCCCAGATTCTTTGAATCCACACATAGAGAGATTTAGAGAGTCTAATACCACTATTCCCTATATCTTGGAAGAAAATCACGGACTCATACCTGAACAACGCACTCAACTCATTCGATGGTTGGAAAGAAGTTCCATTCCATCGGGGGAACCTTTTATTCACGGTGGCACTCGTTATCGTTCCGCATTGGCCACTGAATTTTCAGATATGTTTGAATCCATCTCTCAAGCCCACCGGCAATTAAACAATATGGGTACATCGCATATGTCTGAAACCGACAAAATACATTTGATGACTCAATTGTTAGCCGCACGACTGCACAACATCGACACAAATAGATTATCTACTTTGAGAACAGATCAAATTACCCAAGCACGAAATTATTTTATCGCCTATGCTGGATTGGTAAATGTTTTTCGTAGTTTGACCGGAGTCAACTCTAGTACTACTACTCATGTGTTTCCAACTCTAGAAGCAACCCCGGAAAGACAAGCGGGCGGTGGTGGACAAGCGCATCGGAGTGCAGGAGCTGCATTAGGCTGGGGATCAGAATAATCAGGAGAAAATTTATGATAGAACTTTGGGGTTTTGAATCATCAAAAGATTATACTGGAGGAAAATTTGCTCTTCTTCAGATGCGCGTGGCCGGTGCCGGAGCTAATGCCACCAACGATGTCCCTCCTCCCCATCAGGAAACCATGCCCACACCTCCTGAGGCAACTTCGGAAAATACAGCACAGTTAACTTCAACGGATCCTGCCAATAACCATAATGAACAGAGATTTTATGTGGAATTTCAGGGACAGAGAAACCAAAATGGGCACCTCACTCCAAATCCCAATCAGCGCTGGAGCTATCGCGGTGTTTGGCATGAACGTGATGCTGTTCTCGGTATTAGCTGTCGGGAAGAAGCAGAAGAAGTCCAGGAATTTATAGATCGTATTGATCCTGGTAATCAGCTCAGAAGACTTGATCCGAATGCTCAAATTACTTATCTGACACCGGATGATAATGATCCTGATAACCGACTCAACACACGTCCTGTTGCTCTTCAAACTGTTCTTGGTCGCACAGGAAACGCTCCTGAAATTAATAACCAGGCAGGAGTCGATGGTAATGATAACCACACTCCCTCCACTCCCGCCGAGATGAAGAGACAGATAGCGAGGCTTTTGCGGGAATTAGACGCGCTGGCGGCTCTGATTGCCAATGGCAGCGGGGACGTTGACCAGAATATTTTTCAGGCCCTTCAGAGGCTTGATCGTCTCGCAAAATTGACGGTGAATACACAGTATCACCACCTGATCACTACCATGCGTTCGAAGATCCAGAAAATAAACGAGCTGCAGGAAAGAAGGGCCGGTATTATGCGTCAATCCACCACAGGAGCCAGTCAGGCAAGCCATGCACAAGAGATTGCACGGATTGACACTCAGATCAGTAATCTCCAGCAGGATATTTCTGAATCCAGAACGTCACTCCAAAATCTCCAGGGAGAACGCGAAGGAATGTCTGGCAACGCCGAAATGTACCTTCAACATCAGGCCAGACTGCGCGCCCGAAGTACATAATTTCAAACCACCACAAAACCCTCTCATTTTTGCATCGCAAGACGAACGCAGGGCGGGATAACAAAAAAAATCATTTCCGTTTTTCTCTCTTCTTGGTTAACCTTAACTTGTTGGAGGTTGTAAAATGTTACTTCCTATGAAAATTCCAAAGGATTCACTGAAGCTTTTTTGTCAACACTATCATATCAAATCTCTCTCTCTTTGGTTCCATTCTCCGAAACGATTTTAATCCGTCGAGTGATGTTGATATACTTATAGAATTTCAGCCAGGACACAAACCTGGGTTTATAAAATTCTTTCAAATTGAAGAAGAATTATCCCAATTTTTTCCTGGTAGAAAATTAGATGTTGTAACTCCTGAATTTTTAAATCGCCACTTAAGACCTCAAGTATTATCCCAAGCCAAAGTCCAATATCATGAATAAAAAAGATGACCGAGTTTATCTCGCCCATATTTTTGACTCCGCCAACAAGGCCCAAGCCAATTTGAAGGGGGGTTAAATGAAAATGTTTGCCTTCTATCAAAAGGCTGTTATTTAGATTATGACTCTCAAACGTATCACGATCAATTCAAACATTTGTACAGGCAAGCCTTGTATACGCAATATTCGCTTTCCCGTATCACGTCTTCTTGGTCTTTTGGCAGCAGGTGAATCTAGAGAATCTATCCTAAAATCCTATCCCTATCTTGAAGAAGAGGATATATCAGAAGCATCATCTCCATGAACGAGAAAATTGACCAAAGCAGAACGTATCAATTCCATGCGAGTTGTTTTTTTGACGTGTGCTTCCTTGGTGATTAAATCAAGATTTTTATTCACACTGCTTTTTCCTTAAGCCAGCTTGATACAAGGTGTTCAACAGAAGTTTTTAATCTTTTAGCCCGGCGAGCCACTTTCCGATACAACTGCTCATCAACTCCAATATATTTCCTTTTGGCAATTTTAAAACATATATTCTTAACTTCCTTCATATCATCAAACTCAAGAAAATCGTGTTCATCCCAAAAATCACTGGCTTCCGTCAGGGACATATTCTTCAACTTATTTTCTTTCATAACGTTTCCTTTCCTGCTCACTCATGTTACGCGCTGTAATAATCAAAGCTTTTCCATTAAGTTTCAAAATAAAAAACACTGACAAATAACGACCTATAGCTTTCTCTTAAAACTGTTAAAAATTCAACAACAGAAAAAATCCCCGTCTTCTTGTATTAGGGGTATGCGTATTCCCGTTTCTGTGATCGTAGGACAAATTGCCCATGGAGCAACTATAAAAGAGATTTTAGAAGATTATCCTGACTTGACACATGAAGATATTCAACANGCCTTGGAATATGCAGCTTGGCTCACCCAAGAACAAGTGCATGCCGGATAAANNCANCACNCTATGANATTTTTAGCAGACATGGGNGTCTCCATGCGTGTTGTAGAGTGGNTGCGTACCTTAGGGCATAACGTNACCCATNTGCGNGAAGAGAATTTNGGAACACTNCCCGACAANGATATCTTTTCACACTAATTCTTTTCCCCAAAGTTTTTTTAAAAACTCATCAACACCGATGATCTCGATACCATCCGCTGTCATGCGTGGAAGAGTTTCTTGACTCACAACTATTTTTTTCTTGAGAGGAATTTCTTCTGCCAAAACCCGTAATCCTTTGAGATCACGATTGGAGACATGTTTCGCAGCTTTTACTTCAATGGCCACTGAATTGCCTAAAATAAAATCCACTTCAAAATGAGTCTGACTTCTCCAAAAAAAGAGGGGCTGATCTATCCTTTCGTAATCCAAATAAGCTTTTATTTCCAAAAAAAGGAGATGTTCCAAAGCCTGTCCAAACTCGGGAGAGCCCGGTAAAATCATACGCCGGTTCATGAGCTGATTGGCAACACCCACATCGAAAAAATAATATTTTGATGTGGCCACAGGTTTTCTTTTTTGCGTCTTTTGCAGAGGAGAAAGCTGATGAAGGATTAAGGTATCTTCCAAAACCTGAAAATATTCCCGAACTGTTCTCGGAGCCACCGCTGCATCATTTCCCACTTTCGTAAAATTGACGATCTGACCATTGCAAAGTCCTGCAACTGTTAGAAAACGAGAGAAGTTTTCAATCGATCGCGTTAGGCCTTCGGCTCGTATCTCTTCGTGAAGATAGGTTCCTACATAAGCCTTGAGCTCTTCCTGAGGCAGAGGAGAGTCAATAATATGGGGAAGACTTCCATGATTCAGACGATCTTGAAGTCGATTCTCTCCCACTTCAATGGATACCAAGGGATGCATATGACAGGTCCAAGCACGACCAGCCAAAAGATTGATACCACCTCGTTTGAGTTTACGAGCGCTGCTTCCTGTAAGAATAAAACGAAGACTTTTGTTGAGCTCCATCATTCTTTGCACTTCATCCAAAAGAGAGGGGAGCTTTTGAATCTCATCAATCATCACTAACGTATCTTGAGGCTTGGTCCATTGTCGTAAAAGTTCCGGATTAGCACTGAGATCTCGAAAAATATCTGCTTCTAAAAGGTTAAAATAACGGCCTTTTGAGTAGTTTTTAATGAGAAAAGTGCTCTTTCCGGTTTGTCTTGGGCCTAATAGAAAAAGAGACTTATGCTCTAAAAGCCTGTTAATATTAAGCTTTCTATAATATTCTTTAATCACGCAACTATATTGCTAAATTCAACGAAAATTGGCAATAAAATATTAGATCGCCAGATTATCCGGCTGAAGGCCGTTTGGTACTGATTTACGGGCCGAGGTGCTGGCCACTTGAGCTTCTTTGCTGTGGCAGAGTTTGATAAAAGATCGTGCACGATTCAGCCAATCTTTGGCCAAGTTTTCGTCGATCTTTTTTTGACGCAAAGCCTGAATCTCTTTGTGAAAACCTTTGAGTTCAGGACATACACCTAATTTCACAAAATGATTTTCAAACTCATGGGTGGCTTCTACATCGTTAAACGTTTGCACAAATCGATAGTACAACAACCCTTCGGCAGATTTGACCATGGCTTCGTAAGCCTTGTGACCGGCCGCCTCGAAGTTACCATGACTGAGCAGAGCTTCTGCAGTTTGTAATTCCTTGTCCCCATCACTCACACGTGGCGGTGCATTGTCCACCATGGCCCCGGCACATTCGCCAATCACACCTTTTTGCAGGGCAAACTCTTCCTCACCTTCCCAGTCCTTATAAAAATCAGGTTTTTTCTCGTAAGAAGGTGTTTGCAAGAGATCACCTAAAAGCTGGATAATTTTTTCCTTTCCTAATCGCCTATAAAAATCATTAAAGCTTTCGGAACTTTTTCTTTTTTGTACAAAATGAGTGACCAGCTTAAGCACAGAGTCGGGAACATTTTTGGAAGGAATCTGGGCAATCATCTGACCGAGCGCCATCTCGCGTCCATAATTTCCACCCAAGATCAGTTGGAATGCCGGAACCACGCGACCATCAATAGGCAAAGCTCCTCCATAGAAACCAATGTTCGCTAAGTGATGCTGGCCGCAGGAATTGGGGCAACCACTGATCTTGATACGCAAATCTTTAGCCACAGAAGAAATATTTCCATTCTCCTGATAAAGACGAGCCTCGATGACACGCGCCAATCCCATTGATGAAGCAATGCCTAAGCGGCATGTATCCGTGCCCGGGCACGCGGTGATATCATAAAGAGTTTGGGCATCCTTCTTGACCATCTGGATGGATTTCAGTTCCTGATACAGTGTCGGCAGATCTTGATTGCGCACCCAACGAATCAAAAGATTTTGATGAACGATCGTTCGAACTTTTCCACCAGCATAGCGGCGTAGAATATTCGCCAGTGGCCGCATCTGTTTGGGAGTCATGTCTCCGGTGGTCAGACGAATTTCCACCATTGAATACCCTTTTTGTTTTTGTTCCCAAACGTTTGTTTTTTCCCAAGCAATATATTCCGGATCTGAAGTTTCCTTAACTTTTGGAATGTCCTTGTCATTCACCTTGGGCGCTGTTTCCACAACCTTCTCAATATTTTTAAGATAACTATTCCAAGAGGGATTCACTTCCAAAGATTTTCTTTCTTCCACAATCATCTGTTTGAATTTTTCAAAACCAAACTTATCGATCAAAAACTTCATTCGGGCTTTCATGCGAACTTTTCTCTCACCAATACGATCAAACAACCGAAGGGTGGATTCTGCCCATGGAATCAGTTCTTCTGCCGGCATAAAAGGATCGAGGAGTTTTGCGATACGAGGACTGGAACCCAAACCACCACCGATAAAAACTTCAAAACCACGTTTGCCGTCACGCACACGAGCAATCAGACCGATCTCGTGCATCATTGGAAGCGCGGTCATGACGCCGCCACCATCAAAGGCAATTTTAAATTTTCGTGGCAAGTTTTGGTTAATGGGATTTCGAAGCAGATGATATGTCATGGCAAGCGCATAAGGCGTCACATCAAAAGCTTCTTTTGGATCCACACCGGCGCTTGGAGAAGCGGTCACATTTCTCACCGTATTGCCGCAGGCTTCCCGCGTGGTCAACCCCACCGCTTCGAGTTTCCTCATCAAATCGGGTGTATTTTCCAGTTTCACATAATGAATCTGGATATCTTGTCGTGTGGTAATGTGGGCATTGTTATGAGCGATCGTTTCCGCCAAATCGGCAATACACTCCACCTGATCCGCGGTTAAAATCCCCAGAGGGATCTTAATGCGAATCATCTGGACGCCATCCTGACGTTGACCATAAACACCATGTTGTAGACGAATACGCTGGAAAGTTTCTGGAGTAATAACACCCGTACGGAATTTTTTGACGTTCTCCTCAAAAAGGTTAATTTCCTTGGTAATGGCGTCTAATAACTTACTCATAACTAATGACCTTTCAAAGTTGGGGACTGTCACTTCATGTCATCGCGAGCCCGAAGGGCGTGGCGATCTCCCGACTGAACCCGGGAGATTGCTTCACTTCGTTCGCAATGACAACGCCAATATCACTCGCACCACCCAACTTTGTTCCAATTTTTACTCTTTGTGTCAAGAAGCGGATTGACAGGAGGCCTTTCCTATCCTTAAATTGAATATCTTATGGCAACATTTCAAGATGTTATTAAAAAAGTAAAATCCGAGATCAAGGAAATCCAACCCTCGGAAGCTCATCAAAAAAGCAAAAAAGCAAAAGATATCGTGTTCATTGATGTGCGCGAGGCGGATGAATGGGAAGGTGGAATCGTTCCAGGAGCCATCACTATCCCTCGTGGACTGCTTGAACTTTCTGTAGAAGACGATGTTCCCAATAAAGATTCTGAAATCATTTGTTACTGCGCCGGAGGCACACGATCCGCTTTAGCCACAAAAACTTTGGAGAATCTGGGCTATAAAAAAGTTTCGTCGATGGCTGGTGGTTTCAACGGCTGGAAAGATGCGGGTTTGCCCATTGAAACAAAAAAAGGCCTCGGTCGCGAGCAATCGGTGCGTTATTCCCGTCACACCCTCCTTCCGGAAGTGGGTGAAGAAGGTCAGTTAAAATTATTGAACGCCAAAGTTCTTTTGATCGGAGCCGGAGGTCTGGGATGCCCAACAGGCCTGTATCTGGCAGCAGCCGGTGTCGGAACCATCGGGATCATCGATTACGACAACGTCGATCTTTCCAATCTTCAACGGCAAATTCTTCACAGCGAACAAGAAGTAGGAAGACCCAAGGTAGAATCTGCGCAAAGACGTTTGAACAGTCTGAACTCAGATATTAAAATTGTTCCTCTCAAAGAAAAACTTTCGCGGGACAATGTGATGAAGCTACTTTCCGATTACGATATCGTCGTGAACGGCTGCGATAATTTTCCGACACGTTATCTCATCAACGATGCGTGCGTGTTTGCCAAAAAACCTTTGGTCGATGGAAGTATTTTTCGATTCGAAGGACAGGTCACTATTTTTAATCCGGCAAAAGGCGGCCCTTGCTATCGCTGCCTTTATCCTGAGCCCCCTCCTCCCGAGATGGCACCCTCCTGCGCGGAAGGTGGTGTGTTAGGAGTCTTGCCGGGGATTATCGGATCGATCCAGGCAGTGGAAACCATCAAAGTGATTTTAGGAAAGGGAGAATCGCTGGTCGGTCGTCTGCTGATGTATGATGCGCTCGCAGAAAAATTTCGTGAGATGAAAATTCGTCGCGATCCAGCCTGTCCTGTGTGCGGCGACAAACCAACGATTAAAGAATTAATTGACTATGAATGGTTCTGTGCTAATTCGAGCCATCGATAAAAATATCTAAGGAGACTTCTATGACATTACAAGTCGGACAAAAAGCCCCGGAGTTCAAGGCAGACGCCTCTTTGGGCAATGATGAGTTTAAAAGTATTTCTTTAGCAGATTACAAAGGCAAGTGGCTCGTCTTGTTTTTTTACCCACTGGATTTCACCTTTGTCTGTCCTACCGAGATCAATGCTTTTTCAGATGAGCTGGATAAGTTTAAAAAACTGGGAGCCGAAGTCGTTGGTGTTTCCGTGGACAGTAAATTTTCCCATAACGCCTGGGCCAAGACCTCACGCAAAGAAGGAGGCATTCAGGGTTTGAAGTATCCCCTTCTCGCGGACATCGACAAAACCATCGCCGGTGATTATGGCGTTCTTCTTCCTGCAGGTATTGCTCTTCGAGGACTTTTCATTATTGATCCGGAAGGAACTCTTCAATATCAGGTTGTCAATTTCCTGAACTTCGGACGTTCCACAGAAGAAACGCTTCGCGTCCTTCAGGCTTTGCAAACGGTGAAACAAACGGGTGAGGTTTGTCCGGCTAACTGGAAGCCTGGTGACAAAACAATGAAACCAGATCCCGTGAAGTCAAAAGAATATTTCGCGCAGGCAAAATAGTTAGGGCAATCGATCAAACTCCTCAAAACTTTTAACCTTTAGGGTGGGATTATGATCTTTTTCATAACCGATCGTAGACACCGGTTTGATACCGTAATCATGACCGGGATAAACACGAGTCTGTAGTTCCAAAGATTTAAGTCGCTTCAAACTCTCAAAAAGAATTTTTGGATTTCCCCCTGGCAAATCGCTTCGCCCACAATTTCCCTGAAATAAAGTGTCTCCGGTAAAAAGATGACCAATCGGATCTTCCGAGCTGGTCACCAAATAACACACAGAACCAGGAGTGTGACCGGGTGTGTGAAAAATTTTGACGTTAAGATTTCCAATTTTAAATTGGTCTTTATCCTGAGCAGAATGAACGTGAGCGGAGCCTGTCTCCACAAGGCTTCTATCTTGAGCATGCACAAAAACTTCCGCCTTGGTTTTTTCCACCAACTCCCCCAGACCCTCCACATGATCAAAATGATGATGGGTCAACAGAGCCTTGGTCACGCGATAACCATCCGCTGCGGCAATTTTGAGGACACGATCCACTTCCCACGCCGGATCGACATAGGCGCATTCCTTGGTTGTGGGATCACCAATCAGATAGTTAAAATTTTGCATCAGACCGACTTCGAGTTGTTTAAGGTACATATATGTGGTGTCATCGCGAGCGCAGCGTGGCGATCTCACGGTTGAACTTGGGAGATTGCCACGTCGCTTACACTCCTCGCAATGACAAATCTGACGTCCAGTTATTTATGCGCGGATACATATCAACCACCATAAATCATCGGAATTAATTTCAATCCAAAATAAATAGTCACCGAAATCAGCACCACATTATAGATCGTCATCTTTCGAATGAGTCCGGCCAATTTTTCTTGTCGTTCCATTGTGCCTTCTATCACCCCATTGGACATACGCGTGAGCTTGAGACCCATGCCAAAGCATTG
>JGI1358J11329_10002574_pt1 | contig 13927 bp, 13 predicted proteins | sample Subgroupgradi54m_FD_11329 | JGI IMG/M metagenome (IMG submission 11329)
GAATCATGAGCGAGTGCATAAGGTTACAGCGCTCCTCTTCAGATCCGCCAGGTTTAGATAAGGGGTGACCAACCGAATTTTGTATGTAGACTGGATTCACTTTCTCGATGAACAGTGTGAACCCCAGCAGCGCTTCAGCGTCAATGGCGAGCATTCTCTCTCGTGCACAGAAGGTACACGCTGATGTGTATCTTACCTCGTGTTCTCCTTCTGTTGGGTGTTCACGAAGTATATGTGGCATTTGGTGCTTGTCACAGAAAACCTCCATTGCTTCTAGACAATTTTTGCAAGAATGTATTTTTTCACTTATGTTGTTACAAGTGACCAAATTAACTTCATGTTTACCGAAATCTGCTTCGCAGTAATAGCACATAGGCATGACGGTCTCCCATGTTTTCAGAATGGATTATTCCACTACCATTCTATTCTTAAATACACGTTATATCAATTCTGCAAATATCCTCTCTTAAAATCATCCCAAGAAATCTCATGCTTCCCTTCGGGAACTACTTTTTGAATTATTTCATCCGCAGTGTCAGCAGTCTCTAATAAATTAACTGAAGTGACTTTTATCCGCATCTGTTTGCCTTTATGTTCGATGAAAAAATAAAGTCCTGGCCATGGGGTAAGTGCACGGAACTTTCTCTGCACTTCACCCGCATTATCAGTAAGCTTAATTTCTCCCACATTCTTTTCTATTTTCTTGCAATGAGTTGCTTTGCTGTGATCTTGTTCTTTCGGAATGAGCGATCCATCTAAGTACGATGGCAGCACTTGTGTCAAAAGTTCGCCTCCAACTTGTCCGCATTCCACTTCAAGCATACCGGATGTAGATTCTAAATTGATCATAAATGCATTCTGCACAAGTATCGGTCCATGATCCATTTCAGCATCTAATTTCATAATTGATACGCCGGTAGTCATATGACCATCAAGAAGTACAGATTCGATAGGGGAAGCGCCGCGGTATAAAGGAAGAAGTGACGGATGCACATTTAAGACTCCATGCTTTGGAATATGTAAAATATGTTCTGGAATTATTTTTCCATAGCTTGCAACTATAAATAATTGCCAGTTATCAGCCATAAGCGTATCAGTAAATTCAGAATCCAATTTCTCTGGCTGAAGGACGGGGATACCTTTCATTTCTGCCCAGGTTTTTATATGAGGTGCGGTCATGTGCATATTGCGACCTTGTGGAGCATCTGGTTTGGTTATTACATAGCTTGGGGTATATCCAGCACGCACAAGCGCTGCAAGTACACTTTCCGCAAGCGGTCCAGTGCCGAAGAATGCGTATTTGATTGGAGGATTCATATTAAAGAGAATAGCAGATTTTAAGGTTGACCGAAACTTTAAACATAGTAGTATTGAGTCGACCCTTCATGGTGAAGGAAAGGAGATGGTCATGCCATCACGTGGACAGAAAAGACAAGCTCAGAGAAGTACTCCTTTGGTGGAAGTGGACAACAAACGCTTTCGCCGACTGCGTTGGCGAGCAACGTTGAGCGAGATGCTTCACCTCTGGCAAAGCGTACAAATCAAGGAGCCCATGGTTTCGTCATCCAAGGCGATCGGTGAAGCGAAAAAAATCAATAGACCCACTCTTCCACCCAGGTGCCCTCTCGGAATGATGACTGAAGAGGAGTTCTTCTTCGCTACTTCTGGTCGTTTCTAGGCTGTGGCGCGACACTAGATGAAAATCAGGGTCGCGCCATTTATTTTTTCATATTCGCTTTTGCTTCCTCTTCCGTTAATTCTTCAAAATCATGTCCGTGATCGATGAAGAGTATGCCATGCAGATGGTCTGTCTCATGTTGGAAAATCTGGGCGATAAGTCCGCTTGCTCCGTAGGTAAATTTATTGCCATTGAAGTCATATGCTTCAAGTGTCACTGATATTGCTCTGTCGGTCTTGCCATATATCCATCTGACCGAGAGGCATCCTTCCTGCATCTCTTCCATTTTTTTAGAAGCTTTCGTGATGCGTGGATTGATAAACACAAGCGGTTTCCATTTCGCATCTTCAGGATACGCTTTTTCTGCAATTACAAATAAAGAAAGAGGGAGACCAATCTGCGGAGCAGCAATCGCTACTCCGTCTTCTTCACGAGAAAGCGCACGAGTCATGGCGGCGATGATTCTTTCCAGTTCTTCGCTTCCAAATTCCGAATTCTTCACAAGACGGGCTTCTCCACGCAAGGGGTTGTCCTTGCGTTCATCTATCTGTAGTACGATATCAGAGATTTTCATTGCTTGTACTTTAGCATTTTTCTGCTAAAAAATGAATAAAATATCGATGGGAAGCTGCGAAGTTTCACGATAAGGCCCAATTGTCCCTTATTATTTCCAAATATTAAAAATATTTCAAATAAAAAAGTGAAGTGGGTTCACTCTTGCGTCACCATCTGCAAGTACGGTGCGCATACGAGATCGAAGCACAGAGTCTTCTTCCCATTTTTTGTGAGGTATATGTAAAAAGAGTAATGTTTTCCCGGCGCCTGCTTCAAACCATGTCGGCTCGAATCCGACACACTCTTTTTCTAGAAGTGTTTTCAACTCTTGGTCGATGTTATGGAATGTTGCTTTAACCACCACATAATACGGCGGAAGATGAAGTTCTTTTCTTTCTTTAAGCATCTCTTTATAAAATTCAGAAAAGCTATGAGATTTCAAATATGACATGGCAGGCATTTTGGAAAGTCTAGTTTGAAGAAGTACTTGGCCATCATCGGTGACGCGTTCTGCCATTTCAGTCACCATGTGTACTACTTTTTCATCAGTGCGGTATTCAGGTAAAGAAAAGAGTGAATCAAGAGAAAGGACGACGATCTCATCTGCATCTTCGACAACATTGTGAGCCATCTCAGTACCGATCAGGACTCCATATGGAGACTCTTTCCACGCTTCGTACATCTTTTTAATTTTCGGTCGGGTTGGCGTTCTTTCTCCATCTATGCAAAAGGTTGGTATGCCAAGAGAAGCAAGCTCTTCTTCCACTCCTTGAGTTGCCACACCGAGTGTCGCGAGGCGCCATCCTCCACAGTACTTACATGTCACCGTAGTATCATCTTGTACTTGCATGATATGTTCACAACTATGACAGACAAAGGTACGGATGCCCGCGATTTTATGCAGTACATATGGCCGGTTACATTTCTCACAAGAAAAGATTGATCCGCAGTCGCTACAAATAGTAGTCGGATACATACCTTTTCTATGTGCATAAAAAAAGTAATGTCCTTGTTTTTCTTTGTGCAATTTTTGAAGTAAGGAAAGTGCTTTCTTAGACAGATATGGAGAAGCAGTTTTTTGTTCGTCTATCATGGGCACTACCGAAAGTGGCGTGTCATTTCTGTATTGTACTGGCATAAGTTCGTTGGCTTCTTTTTCATCAAGCAACTTATGGGCATCAAGCGAGAGAAGGTGAGAGCCGAGGATAAGCCGCGAACGCACCCCGCGCGTGATGCGTGTCAGCACATCACGGATATCATACTGCTCGCCATGGCCATAATAATAATGGCTGTGTTCTCTTTCTATCACGGTCGTACCGATGTCGTCTCGCACATACGGGAGTAAGGAGGGTGTGGTGAGGATCAGCAGCGAGTGCGTATTTTCGGTGAGTGTTTTATATGCAGCAGCCCAGGCTTTGTCACTTTGCGCGCTAGAAAAGGTGACGACGTATTCTTCGATGCCTTTTGAGAGAATGCTCTCCGCGTGTTCCAAGTCTGCAATGGTAGGGAAGAACATTACGATTGATTGTTTCTTTGCGAAGGACTCACGAATCACGCTTTTGTAGCGAGTAAGTCTATCTTTGTAGGAATGTTGAAGGAGAAGGAGATCAAATCCTGGTTTTGGTTTTTGCTCGTTGAGCGGAGAGATTTTCGCATCAAATAATTTTTCAGGAAGAAGATCATACATCAGTCTTCCAAGCGAGAGCATATGATATGAGCTTGCTTCGACGAGCGCATTGAAAATAATCGGATGAATATAATTTTTTGAAAGTATTTTAGAAATTTTCCTGATCCCAAAAAGAGCTTGGCGAAGTTCTTGTTTCTCGTCACGCGCAGTGGATACCAAGAGCACAAGCGCGCGTATTCCTCTTTTTCTGATCGGTACTTCTACTAAATCTCCAGCCTGTACCGCTTCTTTAGAAAAGTAGCTAAGTTCTCCATGAGGGATGCCAGATGAAAGTGGAGCGACAGTAAGGACGTACATATCGCTAGTTTATCACAAGCGAAGCCGTTAGCCGTCAGGCGTCAGATGCCAGAAAGACCTTAATTACAAAGGGTTTTAGCATTTTATGTATCGCTAACAGCTAACGCCTAAAGCCTGACGGCTATGGTATAATGCAAGTATTATGGGTATATTTTCCAAGAAACTCGGTATCGATTTAGGTACTGCAAATACACTCGTATACATGCCTGGTGTTGGTGTGATTTTGTGTGAGCCATCTGTGGTTGCGATATCAGATATTGATAATAAAATCGTAGCAGTCGGAAGTGAGGCGAAAGATATGCTTGGGAAAACTCCAGACTCGATCATCGCATATCGTCCGATGCGTGATGGAGTGATCGCTGATTATCGCGTGACAGAAGCTATGCTTCGATACTTCATCAATAAATCCCTTCCTCGATTTAATCTTTTCAAACCCGAAGTGATGGTGTCTGTTCCGGCAGGAGTGACTTCAACAGAGCGTCGCGCGGTAGTAGAAGCGGCGCTTAATGCAGGAGCCAAGAACGCGTATGTGGTGAAGGAACCAATCTTGGCAGCAATCGGTGCCGGCATCCCGATTCATGAAGCGCAGGGAAGAATGATAGTGGATATTGGTGGAGGTACTACTGATGTGGCTGTGATTTCGCTTGGTGGTATCGTGTGCAGTACTTCAGTGAAGTGCGCAGGGAACAAGCTTGATCTCGTGATTATCGATTACATTAAGAAGACATATAATCTCGCAATCGGAGATCAGACTGCAGAAGAAATTAAAATCCAAATAGGGTCTGCACTTCCACTTGAAGAAGAACTTTCCATGAAAGTAAAAGGTCGCGACTTTATCGCAGGGCTTCCTCGTACCGTAGATGTACATACCAATGAAATAGTAAAGGCGCTCGACAAGGAATTGCGAAGTATGATCAAGGCGATCAAAGATGTGCTTCAGGAAACCCCGCCTGAACTTGCATCAGATATTATCGACAACGGTATCATTATGAGTGGTGGGACGTCACAGCTTCGACATTTTCCTGATCTAGTTGAACGACGCACGGGAGTGAAAGCGGTGCTAGCAGATGATGCGTTTTATTGTGTGGCGAAGGGGACTGGAGTTGCGCTTGAACATCTCGACACCTATAAGCGCTCCATTTTTGCAAAAAAATAAAAAAAGTCATAAATTATCCCATCTGCTTTGTTGCGGAGAATTTTTGCTTCCGCAATGTACTACTATGTACATTTTGGTCACAAAAATTCTTCGCGCCTCGCATCTGGAACAATTTCTTACTTTTTTTACGTCTACAAAAATACTTTCTCCACGCCTTGTATTTAAAACTATTTTTTCGCAAAAATGTGCCTTCGTTTTATATATTGAAATATAATTTAAAATAAGAAAATAAAAACAGCCGCGCAAAGCGCGGCATGAGTGAAGGACGGTCGTTTGTCTAGGTTGAGCAAGCCAACACTGACACCACCTTGTTGATTCGAGGAGATGCGAGATCGATTCTCACTCTTTGTTTGAGAGCAAGTTCAATTTCTAGAAGTTCTCGTGTTATCTTGTGTTTGTTTCTGCGATGCAAAATGTTTGCCTGAGGGGGCATTTCTTCATGACCAAGACTCCAGAAGTGACCATTTTCGTCGACGATGACTGCTTGAGCGTCGCTGCGAATGGTTGGTCCGATATGAATTAGGCTGCCACAGACACGTTCCTGGCCTTCAAGAATACCGCACCAAATTTCTCGACCGAGATTGTTCATCTCCTGAATGTTTTTGAAAGCCATTTGATCATGACTTAAACCCAGGAAAGTGAAGTATGTGAAGTTTGACTCCCTGAGATTATTTGGAGGCAAGACAGAGCTGTTCGCATTCCAAATGTTTCCATTCTGTACCAGAAAGACTGCAGAATCGTGGCTGTGATGATGGCTGAGTTGCCGCCAATCGCGCGGTTGTGCTGAATTTCTCGTAGGGGAATCAGTACCATACCAGAAGTCTTTTCCTAGGTTTGGATTTGATGCGAGACTATACAAAGCAGCGTGGTTGATGAGAAGAGTTGAGTACATGCCCATGGCAGTTTCTCCAAATCGTTGATGACTTTCCCTTTCGGGTCCGAGTGAACTCTACTCCTTTCGATGTAAATAATCAAATTTGAATTATTTTGCCGTTGTAATAAAAAATACAAGCAAAAAAATAAAAAAACCGCACGACCCCGGAGGGTGTGCGGCGTGTCACTCGAAGAGTGGAATGATGGGAATTACTGGTACGTCTTTGCGTGTGCGTTGACGCTCTGGAACTTGTGTCGGCATTCCGTATCCAGGTCTGATGTCGCCTCTAGTGAAGACTTCATCTTCCGGGTACCAAGCTCCTTTGGCGAAATAGTTCGCAGTTGAGCGCGGTCCGCTGCAGGACTGGTAGATGCTGCATAGTAACGGAATGTCCTTGCGTTTTGAGCATCCATTGCAAAGCCGACTCCCTTTCAGCCAGAAGGCATTGGAGAGAATAAGTTTGTCATAGGACTTTCGTTCGGCAAGTGCACACAGGAACCCACGGATTCTTTCTGCTATTTCGAAGTTGAGTGTCTTTTGGTGAAGTTTGATTGCTCCTGTTTGAAGAAAGAGTCGTTGTACATGGACGTCGACTGCAAACGCGTCTTTTGGGAACGGCAATGCACCGAGTTCAGCGATGTACATGAGATACAGTGAAGTGATTTTTGGGCCGAACCCTGGGATGGGGTCGTATCCGCGTTCCTTTTCGATTCTCCTTTTCCATTTCTGGACATTCTCGATGGTACTTCCTGCTGTCTTGAACATTGCGACGGGATTGCCATCGAATTCTTCGAAGAGAGTCATCGCAAGCGGTAGCCAGTATTGCGCTGATTGCCGCGGTACTCCGATTTTGAACTGGATGAGAATCTCAGCGAGTTCCTTCACACTCAGCTTCAGCACCTCTCGCGTGTATAGCCAAGGGTATTGTTGGTGGATGAGGCATTGAGAGGCGTATACACCCTTTTCCCCACCACTTACTTGTCGCCTGTCAGTGAGTGTGGCAAAAAGGAGCCACACTAAATGTTGTCGACTTCCTCGTGAAATACCAGGCGGAGGTTCTTTATGTTCGACATGAACTTCATCGAACAAAAGTCCTTGGTTGACCACTTGTGGTGGTGTATTTCCCGGAATAAAACGATGTTGTGGACCGTGTGTCTCAGCGCGGACAAACTTATAAAGTCCGCGCTCGTTGACGTAGGCGCCATAGATGCTGTCAACCAACTGTTCTGCTCTCACTTCGTCAAACGTGAATTTGATGGCGGGAAGCGACAACGAACGTTGGAGTGTGGGTGCTCCGGGCTTTGGCTTCTCAACCAAGCCCGCGACGGTCTTGCGACCGTTCGATAAGAGCTTGGTCATGTTGGTTCCTTTCGGGTGGTTGAACGCCGGATTTCTCCGGCTTCGGGTTAAAAGGGAATGTCAGCATCTTGGTCAGTTTGCTGCATAGCTAGGACTTTCTCTGCGTCCATGGCTTCCGCGACTCGCTTGCGAGACTCGTAGTCTTTACGTCTGTCGAAATCAATCATCATTTTCTTTAGCTCCTCATGAGAGCCAAAGACTGATAGTGTCAGTGCGTCGCGTGCGTGCTTTGCTCTCGCTTTTTCGTAGCGTGTTCGACGGAAATTCTGAAGAGTCCAAGCCGACAACAAATTTTTCTTGAGACTGGAGTACGTTTCCTCGACTTCTCCGAAATCTTCATCTTTCAAAGCTTGGGGGATTTTGTAGACTCTCCAAATTTGAGCGATGAGACGTCTTTCTGCTGAATCAGGTTTCCCGATGAGTGCAAGCACCATCTCGATCATCCGTTTACAGTAGCCACGGCTACTGATTCGTTTCTTGATTTCTCCGGCGATAAAGCTTGCAGTGTTGGAGCTTTTGATTTTCTCATCCAAATACTCACCATCTTCTGCCTTGTCTTTTGTATGCCGAGTAATGAATTGAATACAGTTTCTTTTCAACAATTGTGCGACTCCGAAAAGGTTTCCTTGTTCTGAACTTCGGTACTCCAGTTCGCGAAAACGCACAGCTGCACAAAGGAGTGATGAGGATTTTGGAATTCTCAGAAAAATGGATACCCTGTGTTCGTACTCACGCCATTTGTATCCCAGCATTTGAATGACAGGGGTGTTTTTCCATTGGCTAAGGAAAGTGTCTACTTGCTGCTGTATCACAGCTGCAATTGTCGGAAGAATTCCTAGCAGTGCCTTGTTAGAAAGTGTGGCGATCTGTGCGCGGCTCTGCACTTGTATCGCAGGTTCACGCTTTGCCCGAGGCAATGCTTTTTGTTTACCTTTTCTTTCACCGTGTACACGTGGTGTCCATGTTCTCAAGCCACTTGGTCTGTATTCCGTTAAAGCATAGGGCACAAAACGACGGAAACCAATTTCAAGAGCGACTACCTGCGAGAGGTGAACACCCTTGTAGGTATATGGCGCAAGGACTACCAAACAGTCGACAACCCCACCAAAAGGTGGATTGCTATATGTTTTGGCGATTTCTCCGCGTTCATTAAGCACAATTACATGCCGCGCTCGTTCGCTCATGATTTCAGCATCGCGCGCTACTTTACGAACCTGAGGTCCTCTCGTCCCTTTGAAGGAGAGAGGTTTGAGTATTTCACTCATAGCTTTCTCCTTGAAAGGGTTGATGATTACCTGTACAACAACGAACAGGTCTGGCCGCATTGTACGCTCTTTTTTCAGTCGTGAGAAGATTGACTTTCTTGGTATACTCAGGCCTATGAAGCTCACGATTCCAGACCATCACGCAGTGTGTTTTGTTACATCATCGCGAGAACTATTTCTTCCGTCAGTGCTATCTGTACTTAAAGAGACCAATAGCTATCATGAAGTTACTGAAATGAATGTGCTCGACATCGATACTGCCCGCACATTAAAGGAATGGAATAATAAATCATTTGGCATTCCGAAAACTATGGTGGTTTCTTTTCATACGATTACACACCAAGCGCAGAATGCTTTGCTGAAAGTTCTCGAAGAACCAAATAGTGCTACACAATTTATTCTGCTTACCACTCACATTCATGGGTTGCTTCCAACGGTACGTTCTCGTCTGCATATTGTAGAACATACTGATAAAGAAATGATTGAAAAAATACCTTCATTTTTTTTGAGAACAAGGCCAGATCTTCGCATGGAACTTCCGGAAATAGAGACCCTACTTGAAGCAGTCGATAAAGAAGATAAGAAAGATAGAGAGAAAGTTATGCAGTTTATTGGAAGCTTGTATGAGATTTGTGTTACCAAAAGAGTGGAGGTTTCTATGTGTAAGGAAATCGCTGCATGTTTACAATTTGCCTCAGGTCCTTCATCAAGTGGAAAGATGCTTGTAGAGTATCTTGCGCTTCGCTTGCCTATCGTTCTATAGATTGTGTTATAATCTTCAATACTTATGGCATATTCATTTCAAGATATTGAAGGTAAAAAGGAAACAATCAGTGAGTGGCTGAAGAGCGAATACAAATCAATACAAACTGGGCGTGCGACTCCAGTAGTGTTGGATAATATCGCGATTGATCAGTATGGCGCTCGCACGGCTCTTTCTCACGTGGCGAGTATTTCTATAGAAGACCCGCGCACTATTCGTGTGGCTCCATGGGACAAGACGGTGATTCGCGATATTGAGCGTGCGATTAACGAAGCAGACCTCGGACTCTCAGTCGCCACAGACGATCAAGGATTGCGTGTGATTTTCCCGATGCTTACGACAGAAACAAGACAGAAGCTTACGAAAGTATTGAAAGAAAAATTAGAAGACGCGCGCATTCGTGTGCGAGGTATGCGTGAAGAAGCGAATAAAGATATTGATGCTAAAGAAAAAGCTGGAGAATATGGTGAAGACGAAAAGATGCGCAATCGTGAGCAGTTGCAAAAAATAGTAGATGATGCAAATGCCGAACTTGAAGAAATATATACCAAGAAAGAAAAAGAAGTGATGGGAGAGTAACGTAGAAAATTTTTTAGAAGAGAAAATTTGTGGGTCGACGCGTAGCGTCGACCCACTTTTTTCATTCGTCATCATCAGAATCCAGTGTGTAGCATTCAAAGTCTCCATCCTCGTCTTCATCGTCCGGGTCATCACAGATCCAAAATTTTTCTTTTTTTGAATGATCCAAGAAGCCTAGATAGCCTTCTGAGTCTTCCATGGGACAATCATCTAGCTCTAGTTCTTCATCGTCTGCAATAGGCATACGATGAGGAGACATGATGGCTAGCATCGGACAGGCATCATTGTCCAGCTCGCGCGCAGCGAGTGATTCGGTGGATGAAGTTATCAGCAAAAGAACGGCAAGTGCTTTCGCGAAATGCATATTTCCCCCGTGGTAGTTGTTTACCATAAGCGTACCACTTAAGTCCTTATATCAATTGTGTATATCCATGGCCGCCATGTATACTCGATGTACGATATGTCTATCATTACCATCATTTTATTCCTTCTTATTCTTACAGTTTTAGTGTTTGTTCACGAGCTTGGTCATTTTATGGTAGCAAAATGGACCGGAATGAAAGTAGAAGAATTTTCCATAGGATTTTTCGAACCGAGGCTTTTTGTAAAAAAAATTGGCGATACCGAATACTCGATCAGGCCTTTCCTTCTTGGTGGATATGTGAAAATTTATGGAGAAAATGATGTTGATGGAACTGCAGCAAACGATACGCGCGCATTTAATAATCGCCCATATCTGGCGAAGATGGCTACGTTAGTCGCTGGGGTTACGATGAACCTCATCTTGGCGTATGTACTTTTTGTAGTGCTTTCATTTGGCACAACTACAGTGGCAACAGACGATGCACGATTCGTAGGGCGTATGGAAAACAGACGTATGGTGATTCTTGAAGTGCTTCCGGATAGTCCTGCTGGGAAATCAAACATCGCTCCAGGGGCTGTGCTACTTTCTGTTGTTGCTCGTGGAGAAAAGGCACCACTTACGGATCCGGCTTCGACAGTTGCGTTTATCAATCGCCATGAAAATGATGCGATCACTATTACGTATAGGAATCCAGGAGTATCAAATGAAGCTAGCACCACACTCGCGCTTGTTTATGGAGTATTGCCAGAGGATAAAGACAAGAAAGCACTCGGTGTGTCCTTGGAACAAATCGCAGACGTGCATGTAGGACTCAGAGAATCATTCACGCTTGCTGGTACACAACTTATGACCTATACCAAAATGACTTTTTCTGGATTAGGACAGTTGGTCAGTCAAACGATACATGGAAATAATGTTCTTAATTCGCTTTCTGGCCCGATTGGTATCGCGTCCATGGTAGGACAAGCACGCACGCTTGGGTATGAGTCAGTACTACTGCTCACAGCATTTTTATCACTTAACTTAGCAGTATTAAATATTCTTCCGCTTCCAGCGCTAGATGGTGGACAAATGGTACGCGTGACGATTGAAGCTGTGATACGCCGCAGACTACAAGGGGTAGTTGCAAACTGGATCAACATTATTTCTTTTGCATTACTCATCACGTTACTTCTCGTGGTATCCATTCATGATGTTATTAAACTCTTCTAGTTTGTAGTAGAATTATCCTTATGCGACAATCACACTTATTTACTAAAACGCTTCGAGAAGGGCCTGCTGATGAGGTATCTAAGAATGCCATCTTACTTACTCGTGCAGGATATATCTACAAAGTTATGGCAGGTGTGTATGCGTATACACCACTTGGTCTTCGTGTGCTTGAAAACATAAAACAAATTGTACGTGAAGAAATGAACGCAATTGGCGGTCAGGAACTTGTGATGACAAATCTTCAGCGCAAGGATACATGGGAGAGAACTGGACGCTGGAGTGATGAAGCGGTAGATGTTTGGTTTAAGACAAAAATGCAGGATGGCACAGAGCTTGGTCTTGCGTGGAGTCACGAGGAAGCGATTATGGAAATGATGCAACAATTTGTAAAGAGTTATAAAGATCTTCCGATAAGTGTCTATCAATTTCAGACAAAGCTTCGTAATGAGCTTCGGGCCAAAAGTGGCATTATGCGAGGGCGCGAATTTATCATGAAAGACATGTATTCACTCCATGCTTCGCAAGAAGATATGGATCAGTACTATGATAAAGCGATTGAAGCATACAAGAAGATTTATCATCGCCTCGGGATTGGGAGTGATACCTACATTACATTTGCAAGTGGTGGTGCGTTTACAAAATTTAGCCACGAATTCCAGACTATTTGTGAAGCAGGGGAAGACACACTCTATATAAATGCGGATAAAACCATCGCGGTAAACGAAGAAGTACTTGATGATGCAACTCAGGAAATCGGTGTTGATAAAAGTACTCTTACGTCGGTGGTAAGTGCTGAAACAGGAAACATCTTCAAATTTGGAACTGAAAAAAGTGACAAGATGGGTATCACTTATACAGATGCAGAAGGAAATATGAAACCGATCTATCTTGCGTCCTACGGTGTTGGTGTGACACGCGCAATGGGTGTAATTGTAGAAAAGTTTTCAGATGAAAAGGGAATTATATGGCCACATGCTGTTGCACCTTTTTCAATGCACTTGGTCTTGCTTTCAAAAGACATTGATAGTGAAGCAGCTAAGACCGCAGAAAAACTTTACAGTGAATTAACTTCACGCGGAGTAGAAGTCTTGTTTGATGACCGCGAAGCTTCAGCCGGGGAAAAATTTGCAGACAGTGATCTGATCGGTATTCCAATGCGTGTGGTGGTATCAGATAAATCTTTAGCAGCAGGGGGTGTAGAAATAAAAGAAAGGAAATCTGCTACAAGCGAAATTGTTACAGTTGATGAACTGATGAAGACATACGTGAAGAATTGCGAATAAGGAGAGACGTTAGGGGTTAGGAAGTTATGGCGTTAGGAAATACAACCCAGAAAAATACTAAATAAAAAGTCCGCCACATTGCTGTAGCGGATTACTTGAGTGCAAACATGTATTTGGAAATTTTCTCTTCGAGTCGAAACTCTTTGCTGTAGCGTGAATCTTCGCTTTCGACTACGATCAGGTCACCGTTTACATCGCGGACTGACTCTTTGGATGTCGTTACGGTCAGGACATAACCGTTTTCGATCTTTTCAGCGTATACCGGAAGATTCCGATCAAGTTTGCAAACCTTTCCTTCCACCTTGATTCTTTGAGACGCATACAAAATCTTGTAGGTTCCTGTTCTTGGTTTCGTTGCCATTTCAAATTGGCACGAAGGAATCTCTGGCGACATCTGTTGTGCGAAGCTTTGAGAAGCAACGCACAAGAAAAACAGAATGACTGCTCTCATGGATTGCTCCTAATCCAAGTTACGCTTCGAGACCTTTAGCGACCTGATTTGCAAGACGTACGAACTTGTTTGTTATCGTGATGGTTCCTGTCACGAGATTCATCTCGATATAGGAGTCATTAACCAAAATTTCGAGTGCACGCAGCAAGGTTCCTTTGCTGAGAAACGTTATTCGCGGATTACGCTCGGCACGAACCATTGTCCAGGTGATGATAAAAGGTGTTTGGTCAAAGACGATTTCCGAGCCATGCAGACTTGCTTTTTCCTGGCAAATCAAGGCTGATACCTGATTGCCATAAAACGTGAAGACTTGCTCCCAGGATCTGGGGTTCTTCAGATACTCAAGGCGTTCTAGAGATGTGAGATTATTCCCCATGTCGACTCCAAAAAAAGTTGATGAACTG
>JGI1358J11329_10002585_pt1 | contig 13890 bp, 11 predicted proteins | sample Subgroupgradi54m_FD_11329 | JGI IMG/M metagenome (IMG submission 11329)
ATAGGTTATAGTAAAACCCTGGATGTTTCCAGGGTTTTATATTTTCTATAAACTATAACCTACTAACCTATAACCTTTTAAGGGAGCTTGATCACTTGTCCCACCGTAATTAGATCTGATTTCTGGAGGTTCGGGTTGACCGCGATGATGTCGTCCACTGTAATATTGAACTGTTTAGCGATTGAGGCTAATGTCTCGCCAGTTTTAATTGTATAAATTTTATTGGGTACTTTGCTCGTCGTGCTTTGCGGAATTTTGAGCACCAGGCCCGCATGCAAAAGATAAGGTTCAGTCAAATTGTTGATTTGGGCGATTGAGTCCCAGCGGACATTGTAGATTTGGCTTAGATTAAACAGAGTGTCGCCGTTTTTGACCGTGTACTGTGTGAATTGTGGTTGCGGTTCTTGATGAGTCGCTTCTCCTAAAACTTGCTTCCCCGCCTGCGCCGAGGCTTCGGCGGGCAGGTGTGATTGTGCTAAATTCTCAACTGGTTTATTATTAGTAGTGACAGGACTGCTGTGTTTGGGCCAAAGATTGATCGTCATCAGGATACTGCCAACCAAAAAAAATACCCCAGCGGCGGTCAATTTCACATCCCGCCTGGTGTGCGGGGTGATTTGTGCGCGGAGCTCTGGTGATAAATGCGGTTTAGTGTATTTCATCTCTCGATTTGGTTTTTATGCGGAATTTATAACCTAATTTTACGATATTAAAAACACGATGTCAAAGGCCAGTAAAACTCAAATCAAGGATCGCATCCAGAAGCTCACAAATGCCGTAAATGAGCTGAGATTCCGCTATCATGTGCTGGATGATCCCACTGTTACTGATGAAATTTATGACTCTTTGACCCAAGAACTTTTGGATTTGGAGCAGAAATATCCACAGTTTAAGATCAAAAATTCGCCAACCCAGCGAGTCGCCGGAGCAGCTTTGGATAAATTTGAAAAAGTGCCGCATAAAGTCCGCATGTTGTCTTTGAACGACGCTTTTTCGTTTGACGAGGTGTACCTGTGGGAGCAACGCATCCAAAAAATATTGCCCAATCAAAAGTTTGATTACTATTGTGAGGTGAAATTCGACGGGCTGGCCATTAGTTTACGTTTCAGCAATGGTGAACTTGTGGTCGCGGCTACTCGGGGCGATGGATTTGTGGGAGAAAATGTTACGCAAAACATTCGGACGATTCAATCCGTGCCGCTCGAACTGTCTTTGACAAAAGATATCGAAGTTCGCGGCGAAGCGGTCATGACTAAGCAAGTTTGGCAAGAGTTGAACAAGCAACAGGAGAAGGAAGACAAACCGCTTTATGCGAACACACGCAATGCCGCGGCTGGTTCGATCCGCCAGCTGGATCCGAAAGTCGCTGCCTCGCGAAGGCTTCAGTATTACGCGTATGACTTAGTAACCGATCTTGGTCAGAAAACTCATCAGCAGGTGCATGAGAAGATTAAGGATTTAGGATTTAGGTTTACTAAGTATCAAAAAGTTTGCAAAAATCTAGACGAGGTTTTCAAATTTTATAAAGAGATTGAAAAAGTTCGGGACAAGCTGCCATTTGGTATTGATGGGATTGTGGTCTCGGTCAACAGTTTGGATTTGTTCAAACGCCTGGGTGTCGTAGGCAAAGCGCCGCGGGGCATGATCGCGTTCAAGTTTCCGCCTCAGCAGGTCACTACGATTGTTGAAGAGATTCTTGTGCAAGTCGGGCGGACTGGGAAGTTAACTCCAATTGCCAAATTGCGGCCGGTGTTTGTGTCCGGCACCACGGTTTCGAGGGCGACTTTGCATAATGAAGATGAAATTAAGCGCAAAGACGTTCGAATCGGCGATACGGTGGTGATTCAGCGCGCCGGGGATGTGATTCCGGAGGTGGTGGAGGTGTTACCTAAACTGCGGACTGGTAAAGAAAAGAAATTTGTGATGCCAAAGCACTGTCCGGTCTGCAAGAAACCGGTGGCGCGTCGAGCCATAGGCAATAAAGACCAAAGCGCGGATTATTTCTGTGTTAATTCTGACTGCCCAACGAAAAATTTGCGTGCTATGGAGCATTTCGTTTCGGCCTTTGAAATTTATACGATTGGCCCCAAGATTTTGGCGCGGTTCAAGGATGAAGGAATAATTTCTGACGTTGCAGATTTGTTTAGGCTCAAAAAAGAAGATATCCAATCATTGGAACGCTTTGGCGAGAAGAGCGCTGAGAATATTGTTAATTCAATTGCAGCGCATAAGAAAATCACTTTACCGAAATTCATTTATGCGCTGGGGATTCCGCATGTCGGCGAGGAGACGGCGTTTGATCTGGCGCAGCGTTTTGGTTCGATTGAGAAGTTAACAGAAGCCGGCAAAGATGAGATTAACAGCATTTCCGATATAGGCGGCGTGATCGCTGATTCGGTTTTTAGTTGGTTCCAAAGCAAGTCTAACCGTAGTCTAATACACGAGTGTATTAGAGTGGGGGTTGTGATCGAAAATGTCAAAGTAAAACATACTTCACTAACCGGTAAATCAGTTGTGGTCACGGGCACGCTGGATTCATTGTCGCGCGAACAAGCCAAAGAAGCGGTCCGCAAGGCTGGCGGGAATTGGGTCTCATCGGTTTCGAAAAATACCGACTACGTGGTGGTCGGGAAGAATCCGGGATCGAAAGCCGCCAAGGCCCAGAAATTTGGAGTGAAAACAATTGATGAAAAAGAATTCCTAGGATTATTAGGAAAATAATTATGAGAGATGTAGCAGTTTGGGAAAATAGATGGGATGGTTATAAGCTACTGGATTCCGGCAATAAGCAGAAGCTGGAGCAAGTTGGGGGCATGGTGATTATCCGCAGTGAGCCGCGGGCGTGGTGGCAGGCAGATTTGTCGCAATCCGAATGGGACAAAGCCGCGGCTGTTTATGACAGGGAAGAACATGGCGAATGGGTTTTTCAATCCGGAGCGGCTCATGAGTCCACCGTGGATTTTCATGAACTCAAAGCCAAAATCAAGTTGACCAAAATGTCCAAACACATTGGCATATTCCCAGAACAGTCCGGTCAATGGGATTGGATTAGAAAGAAGATCAAAGATGCCAAACGAGAGATCAATGTGCTCAATTTGTTTGGTTACACTGGCATGGGAACGTTAGCCGCCGCATCAGCGGGCGCAAAAGTCACGCACGTCGATGGCTCGAAAGTCGCTATTTCGTGGGCGCGGGAAAATCAAGAAATGTCCGGATTGGCTCAAGCGCCGATTCGTTGGATTTTGGATGACGTGGTGAAATTTGTGAATCGGGAAATCCGGCGGGGGAAGAAATACGACGCCATCATTATGGACCCGCCAGCTTATGGCCGCGGGCCGCAGGGTCAGGTTTGGAAAATCGAAGACGACCTGATGCCTTTGCTGGAATCTTGCAAGCAACTCTTAAGTGAAGATCCTTTATTTATTATTTTGACGACTTATTCCATCGAGGCTTCGTCTCTATCCCTCGGAAATTTTTTATATGATCTGATGCGCGAACATCAGGGCACAATCCACTCCGGCGAGCTAGTACTGAAAAACAGCACTTCGGAAAAACTGTTGCCCATGTCGATCTTTGCTTTATGGCAGAAATAAGGTAGACTATAGGGTCATCAATAGGAGGATGGAATGAGCAGAAGAAAACGAAAGCTCGGGTTTAGTCCCGAAGCCGTAGCAGGTATGTTTAACGTTCATCTACGAACAGTTTTTCGTTGGTTTGAGCGAGGCTATCTTATTTCTACCTCAGCATCGGTCCAAGTGGCCGAAAAGAAGAGCACTCTGAAGTTGCTGCGGGTTTTGGAAGCCTCATGTTCGCCCAAAGAAGCTCGATCGAGACTAGGCAATCTTCCGGCAAGCACCTTAAGGCTTTGGATAAGGAAGAAGCGTCTCGCGACAGTCAACGTACTCGGAGCGGAAAGGACCGTGCTTGCCTCCATCGACAAGCTGATCGAAAAGCGAAACACGCCGCGGTTTGACAGGAAGCGATATTGCCATCCGATCGAGTTGGCTGAAGCGATTGGCCTGAGTCTTTCCTCTGTCTACAGCTGTATGAGGTTGGGGCATTTGAAGTTTGTTGTAGTCAACGGAATGAAGCTGATTCGGAGACCAGAAGGCGAGAACATCATCAGTCTTTGGAACAGCTCGTCTAGTCGCAAAGGGGCCTCTAAAGATCTGGGTATTCCTCATGGGACTATCCGGCCTTGGATTAATCGAGGAGATCTTGTGGAAGTGACAGTGCTGAGGTCGAAAAGAATTCTTCGTAGCTCTGTTGAATTTCAGAAACGCCGCATGCAGACTGCCGCAGCCAACCTCAAGGGAAGCCGATTCTTTAGTTTTTTATTGTCACCTCCCCAGACTCAACAGATTTACATGCCTCTCAGTCAAGTGCGGGAATTCCTAGGTATCTCAAGCGCTCAGCTTTCTGCTTGGAAGAAACAAAGGGAATTCAAATGTAGAAGATTACGGGGCCAGCTATTCGTCGAGGTGGAATCACTCTGGATCTTCCGCCGTCGCTACTTGAGAAAGATGAAACCGTTTCTGCCTGATTTGGCCGCTGCATCTTAACGCAACGGCTTTTTTTATTCCCGAATTGCCAAGAGCGAAGTTTTCGTATATAATTCTTTTAATTTGAGCAGTTCACGATCGCAATTTTTCAGGAGGACGGAAACGATGGGCCTGTTGCCAGCTTCAACCATGACGTTTGATGAAGTTCGACGAGCCACGCAGCGCGATGAAATCTGCAGAGAGCCGAGAAGGCTTTTGCAAGAGCACGCGATTCTTCTCTCTGGTGGCCATTTTGACCTCGACGGCCGCTGTTCAACGGACTACATGAATTTTCACGCGATATTGGACACCCCGTTCCTGATCACCCAGCTTGCCGGGTGTCTGATCGACCTTTCGGTCGCGGCCAACGACGCCGATGTCATCGCCGGACCTTTGACTGGCGGAGCGGTATTGGCGTTCACGATCGCGGGGATCTTGTCCGGGCGCAGTAAGCGGGGCACTTCTTACAAACGATTTGTGCCTTTGCATCCGGACGGGAATGAATACTTCATCAAACCGCACTACGCCGCCTTGCTTCCAGGCAAACGCGTCTGGTTGGTGGATGACGTCCTCCGGACCGGCAACACGCTGGCCTGGTGCGCGGCTAAGATCGATGAGGCGGGTGGATCATTGATTGCGACTAGCGTCATTCTCCAGAACGTTCGGGGTGTGGTCATTCGCGATCGAGCTTTGAATGGCGTATCCCATGATCACATCGACAAGTTCAGCGCGACTAGTGTCCCGAGGAATCAGTGCCCGCAGTGTGCCGCGGGAGTGGACTTCACGAAGTTCTGACAAGGAGCACGTCATGGACAAGTGTCATCGGTGTGGTCAGGAAGAATTGAACCCGCGGCGCGAGTTCATCGAGACCACGAATGCGTTTCGGAACGTCCACAGCTTCATCCGTTTGTTCTGTTGCCGGTGCGGAATGTGGCTACGAGACATGCCTCCGGTCGACAAGCCCCAAGCGGCGTAAGCTTTCTTACGACCGCTTTTCTTTTTTCCGAAGGTCTGAGGACGTCTGACGTCCTGACGTTCTCCACAATCTGTCCCCAGATTAGTCTTGACAGTGGGTTTCAAAAAAGTTATAATTGGAGAAAGAATAAACAAAAAGAACGATTAATCCCATAAACAAGCGATAATATATGGTTAACACCGGACATTTAGTACTAAACAAAGGCGGTTCCATGAACTAGCACGCATTTTTATGTGTGTAGTATAAGGCCCGCCGAAAGGCGGTTTTTTAGTGGCTTTAAAATTTGTTTCCACCATTCACTGCTTCCCCGCACAGCTTGACTTTAAGCAGGGTCTGAAAGCAAGCAGTGGATTGTGGACGTAAATGACAGAACTTTGACAACTAACCCGCATCTTATATAGATCCCGATTATATCGGGATGAAAGCAAGTCCTCGTCATGTAAGCGGGGCAACCCCTGTACCATTCACGCGCAAGCGCGTTTCAGGTACAGGGCAAGTTAGTAATTACTGATTGCTAGTCAAATAATGAATTAAACAATTAAGGGTGTATGGTGGATGCCTTGGCAGTTTAAGCCTAAGAAGGACGTAGCAGCCTGCGATATGCTTCGGTGAGGTGGCAAGCAACCTTTGACCCGGAGATTTCCGAATGGGGAAACCTATCCCGATGAAGTCGGGATGATCACTAGCCGTGGTGGCTAGGAGATCGGGAACCGCGTGAAGTGAAACATCTCAGTAACGCGTGGAAAAGAAAACAAGGGCATTATTTTGTTTGAACTTTTGATATTGAAGTTCAAACAGAGTATTGTCTCATTCCCTTAGTAGTGGCGAGCGAACGGGGAAGAGTCTAAACTAACTTTGTGTTCTGAAGCCGAAGAGTCCCGCCGCAAGGCGGGATTCCAAGCTTTAGTTAAAGCTTACAGGCGTTGCAAGGATTAGGGTAACAACAATCATTCATTAGATCGCTGTAACGATCTTGGAGATTTCAATTGGAGCTGTTTAGCCGAATGGCCCTGGAACGGCCAGCCAAAGAGCGTGAAAGCCGCGTAGAGCGAAAAACCTCTTATATCTTCCGAATGGTTTGTTAAGTACAACTAGACACGTGAAATCTAGTTGGAATTCGTGTCGACTACGACATAAGACTAAATACTTAAGCTGACCGATAGTGAACTAGTACCGTGAGGGAAAGGTGAAAAGCAGCCCGGTGAGGGCGATGAAATAGTACCTGAAACCATACACTTACAATCGAGTGGGAGTCCCGCCTTTGGCGGGATGACCGCGTGCCTATTGAAGAATGATCCAACGAGTTAGTGGTACGTTGCTTACTTAAGCCTTACCAAAGGCGAAGGTATAGTGAAAGCGAGCGTTAATAGCGCGTATTAATTAATTGTAGGGTTGAGAAGTTTACTTTTCGACCCCGACATTTAATTAAAGGTAACGTACTCTAAACCCGAAACCCGGTGAGCTACCCTTGGCCAGGATGAACGTGGTGTAAAAACCACGGGAGGTCCGAACGCTAGTATGTTGCAAAATACCGCGATGAGCTGAGGGTAGGGGAGAAATTCCAATCGAACTGGGTAATAGCTGGTTCTCCTCGAAATAGCTTTAGGGCTAGCCTGTGCTGCACGTGTTTGAGGTAGAGCACTGAATCGGCTTTGCGGACGCAAGTTCGTAAACCGAACCAAACTCCGAATTCAAACACTTAAGGGCATGGAGTCAGACAATGAGGTCTAAGCTTCGTTTGTCTAATGGAGAAGAATCCGAACCGCCGTTTAAGGTCCCCAAATCAAAGCTATAGTGTAAAGGATGTGGGATCGCTCATACAACCAGGAGGTTGGCTTAGAAGCAGCCATCCTTTAAAGAAAGCGTAACAGCTCACTGGTCAAGCGATCCTGCGCCGACAATGTATAGGGGCTAAGCTTTGTACCGAAGGCGCGGATGCTTCCCGATTTATCGGGAGGCGTGGTAGAGGAGCGTTGTGTGCGGGCTGAAGGTGAGAGGGAACTCTTGCTGGACTGCACACAAGTGAGAATGTTGGAATAAGTAATATAAATGCATGTGAGAATCATGCTCACCAAATATCCAAGGTTTCCTGGGCAATGGTAATCATCCCAGGGTTAGTCGATCCTAAGTTTGTACCCAAACGGGTGCAGACGATGGCCAATACGGTTGATATTCCGTAACCACTTATGAAACTGATGCAATTACACATCATGGTAATCTGAGCGCGTAATGATTCTGCGTCGTCGCATTGTTAGTCGGATTTACGAGGCAAGACCCGTAGATTATCCAAACGGCGAGAGTGCGAAGAAAGTTCGCAAGAACAATTCGGACGAACCAAGGTGTCAAGAAACGTTGCTAAGGCTTTGCGGAGTTGTGTCCCGACTATGTCGCGGACATGATTCTGCAAAATATTTATAAGTGTTCGTACCGTAAACCGACACAGGTGGATGAGTAGAGAATACTAAGGTGACCGGGACAATAATCCTTAAGGAACTCGGCAAAAAAGCAGGCGTACCTTCGGTATAAGCCTTGCCCCCGCCTCTGGCGGGGGTCGCAGCGAATGACCCCTCCCGACTGTTTATCAAAAACTTAGGTCCATGCAAACCCGCAAGGGGAAGTATATGGGCTGATGCCTGGCCAGTGTCAGAAGGTCAAACTCTTTGGCGCAAGCTCGAGAGCCAAGCCCTGATGAACGCCGGCAGTAACTATGAACAATTGTAGTTAATAAATTTGGCTGTATGCGGGAACATCTCGTGAAGTTCAAAGTACTCGATCGTAAGGTCAGTAAAAATCTTTGAAATAGAGACAATCCGCAGGGAAGAGAATATTACAGAAATGTAATGGTAAACTCCCCTCAACGACTATACGCCGAAACAACGGAAAATCAGAAAATCGAAAGTCGGATATATCGGATCCAAATCCGATACGTCCGATTCTCCGATCAATCTGATCATCCGGTGTATGATATAGTCTGATCTCATGGGAGACCATGAGCTAACACAAATGAACTGTCCTATGGTGGAATGCTGCCATAGTAAAACTCGACTATTTGCTGGAACATCCGAGTATATCAAAGTACGTAATTAATTACGTAATAATCTTTGATTGCGGACAATCAGCAGGGAAGAAATTAGAAATGGAGATGGAACGATGAAGTATCGTATGTACACAGGAGATTCTCCAGTCCTGGAGGCACTTCAGAAAAGCGGGGTGATAAATCCCGAACAGATGAAGCGTCTCAAGTTTCAGGAAGCCGAAGCGGACAGCGACGAGCAAATGCTCGGCGAGATCCATGACTTCATGGAACATACAGGTATTGAAGTGCGCGCACTCACGCGCATCGGAGAACATGGCGAAGAAATCATTGTACCTCTCAGTAACTAGATTCCCCTCAGAGACTACACGTCGAGCTCGAACTATGGGACCGGCTGAACGGAGCAATTCCTAGTAAGCCAATTTCTTAGATCGAGAAGATATAGTCCGAACTACATGGCGACATGTAGAGTGCTGCAGAAATGCCAGCACTTGTCATCCTCAATTTATTTCAGGATCTAGATTCCCGCTTTCGCGGGAATGACAATAACAATTCGAGCGAAATTCCTTGTCGTGTAAGTTACGACCCGCACGAATGGCATAACGAGTAGGGGACTGTCTTAAGGATTAACCCGATGAATTTACATTGACGGTAAAGATGCCGTCTACCCGCAACAAGACGGAAAGACCCTATGAAGCTTTACTATAGCGTGTCATTGATGCAAGATTTCTTTTGTTTAGCATAGGTGGGAGCCTTTGAAGGGCCGCCGCTAGGCGGCCTGGAGGCGACAAGTGAAATACCACCCTGATGAAATTTTGTTTCTAACCAGAGTTTAACCAACTCAGGGACAGTGGCTCGTGGGTAGTTTAACTGGGGCGGTTGCCTGGTTTTTGGCTTAAGTAAGCCAAAAATAGATATTCAAATTCCCGTTACGCTCCGATTATTTCGGAGAGGAATATCGAACCGGGCGGTTTCACAGTAATGTGAGACGCAAAATTTGGCTATATGCTGGAACATCTGGAGTATCCGACTGTACTTTGGTATACTAAGCTTAACAATTAAGCTGGTGTATCCGAGTGAAAATCAGCTCGGTGCAGACAATCAGCAGGAAAGATAAATAGTATGAAAGATAGAGAAGAAGAGGCTCATTTAGATCCAATTGAAGATGAACTTCACGTAGAATCTAAGGAACATAGAGTAAAATTATCAGCTGAAACAATTAATTTAACTAACATTGAATCTCAATTAGTTGAACTAAAAAGCATTTTAGCTGATGGTGATATTTCAAATCGTTCTAGATTGCATGCATCAGAAGTTATTGGTTCAATAAAAGAAGCCTTAGCTAAGCTTGACGAAAGTCTAGCTAATGATTAAATAACTATTTATATCCTCAACGACTACACGCCAAGTACCCTTTTACACAAAAGGGTAATGATATAGTCTGAACTCTATGGCGACATAGAGAACCTTAAAATATTTTGTTTTAAGGTCCTTAATGCATTGCTATGAACAGAAATGAGTTAATAGCATACAAAACAGGTCTAAAACTTACACCAATCCAAAGAGAGATCATAGTTGGAAAATTATTAGGTGACGCTCACCTAGCAAATAATTCTCCAACTGGCTTGAAATATAAACTAATGATTCAGCATAGTTTGAATCAGAAAGCTTATGTTGATTGGTTATATGGTTACTTCAAGGATTGGGTACTAACTCCACCTAAAGAAAAAGATCAGATTGTTAATGGGAAGTTATATAAAAAGTATTGGTTTAATACTTTGAGTCATATAGCTTTCAGATTTTATGCGCTACAGTTTTATCAAAATGGTAAAAAAGTGGTGCCGAAATTAATCAATCATTGGCTGACTCCTTTAGGACTTGCAGTTTGGTTTATGGATGATGGCTCAATTAAATCAAAGCATCATCGAGCATTAATACTTAACACGCAGTGTTATAACGATGCTGACTTAAAACGACTGCAGGATGTTTTAAAACTTAAGTTTGGTATTCAAACTAAACTTAGGAACCAGAAAGAAGGTAAGCAAATTTACATTCTTTCAGAAACAGTGGATCAATTCGTAAAGATAATAAGACCGTTTATTCTTCCAGAAATGGAGTATAAACTCAATAAATTAAGGTAACATAATTGCCTAAATGGTAACGGAGGCGTTTATTAAGGTCAGCTTAGCTCCGATGGAAACGGAGCTGGACGCGCAAACGCACAAGCTGGCTTGACTGCAAGACTGGCACGTCGCGCAGATACGAAAGTAGAAGTTAGTGATCCGACCATCCTTCGTGGAAGGGTGGAAGCTCAACGGATAAAAGTTACTCTAGGGATAACAGGCTGATCGAGCCCAAGAGTCCATATCGACGGCTCGGTTTGGCACCTCGATGTCGGCTCATCACATCCTGGGACTGAAGAAGGCCCCAAGGGTTTGGCTGTTCGCCAATTAAAGTGATACGCGAGCTGGGTTCAAAACGTCGTGAGACAGTGGAAACCACGCTGTCTATAAATTTAGCTATATCGGTGAAACTCTGCAAAGAATTTGCAGACAATACCGAGGGAAGACTTAATTACGTAATTAATTACGTAATTCTGAACCCGTAGAGACTACACGCTAGACATTCGTTTGCAAAAACGATAAAGATATAGTCCGAACTCTATGGTGACATAGAGAGCATGGCAGAAATGTTCATGCCTTGTAATAATTTTGAATTTATAATTTAAAATTTTAAATTCAATTTTGTTACTCAGTAACAAAATTGTTGGTCCTTATCTGTTGTGGGTGTTCGAAACTTGAGTGGGCACTGGGATAGTACGAGAGGACCTTCCAGTATAGACCTCTGGTGTATCCGTTGTCCCGTCTGGGGCATGGCGGAGTAGCTAGGTCTAGTTAAGATAAACGCTGAAGGCATATAAGCGTGAAGCTGTCCACAAAACTAGGTTTCGTTGGTCGCAAGACCGAAAGGTTCGGGGAAGACTACCCCGCAAATAGGTTGCAGGTGTAAGCACAGTAATGTGTTGAGCCGAGCAATACTAATCAACCAAAAGTTTAATTGAAATTTTCCTCAGAAAATTTCATCCCGAGCCGGACGCCTCAAGCGTCTAGGCGAGGGATCTAACCATGGGGAAAGTTATTTATTTGACTAGCAGTTTGTGATTACTAATCACCATAAGATGCTTGACCCAGTAATACAACTTCGATGCTTTTGCTATAATGGTTTTTGAATTATTAACTTTAATTAACAGATTAGAGAAAATAATTAGTTAAAATTTAGTATTAAGGCAAAAGCGAACTCAAAAACCATTATCGAAGTTGATATACTGGGTTGACGATTGCGTATATTTTTGCTAACATTAGTTCGTTATGCCAGGTACTGAAAATTTGACCCGCAATATGTTTTTCCGGAAAGTATACTCAAACAAAAACATATTGCGCTATAATTTTCGACCAGACATATGAATTCTCCGAGTGGTCGAAAATTAAGTCAAATTTCTAGTACCTGGTATGCTTAAATATAAAGCTTCGTTTAAGTTAGTTGGTTTGTTGTTGGCTATTGCGGCTTTGGGCATTATTGTCTATGCCGTGACATCTAACACATTATAAATTTGTTAATTTCCTCGTGCTTCAAGGGCCACGGCCCGACCTGATCCCATCCCGAACTCAGCAGTCAAACGTGGTACCGCCGATGATACTCCAGTGTAAGACTGGTGGGAAAGTAGGCAGTGCGGGGTTTTTAATTTGGTAAAATTTTATATACTCGGGGCCGGTTTTTGTTAACGTAAAAATCTGCAATTTCGGATATACTTCAAAGTGGATTTTTACTCACGTGCCGATTTCTGAGGAAATCGACAAGTGTAACAAAAACCGGCCCCTTCGTTCATAAATTTTACCTTGGGTGGGGAGGGAGGGAGATTGTTGCCAAAATTTTGATAAAGGTATATATTTTTAGTATTATTAATCAATTTTTAAGGTATATATTTTTAGTATTATTAATCAATTTTTATGGTAGAATCTTTATTTTCTTCCGAAGCAGAATTGGCCAGCTCTAGAGCCGCCAGTGATAAAGAGTTAATTCGCGGAGGAGCTGATTGGCTATTTGATGACAGTGGCAGACGTCTGGAAATTACTCCGGAACAAATACTTAGCGCTGTAAATCGCGAACCTATAAAGCCAGAAGAGCTATCACAGTTTGAATTTTTCCGGCAATGGAATGGACTGAAGTTCATCCTTGGCAATACTCAGCTTGGATTATGAAGCATTTTGGTAGCTTTGAGGCATTCCAGGTCGAGATTGAACGAGAAGCAGCCAAAAGAGTTTCCAGTAGCAAAAAAACTTCCAGGAATGAGAGCAATCTCAGAGCCGCTTAAGATTCGCTTGACATAAGTTTAGGATAGAGGTAGACTCTTTCTTGTATATAGTGATTAATCAAGAAACAAAGATTTTTATGGCAGAATTTGGTTCTTACGGCTCCGAGTTGGATAAGTATAAAAAAATGGGCATTGAAGACGACGAGACTATCGAAGCGTCAAATACTGGTCGGGAAGAGTTGATAGAATCTGCTTCTACCGCTTTTGAGGAGGCAAGGGGGAATTTGAGCGCCGAATTACAGGAGACTTTCCAAGGAGCAATTGAATCTGCAGACACTTATTACGATCTAGACCCGACGCTGGCATCCGAAATTTTGGAGACCGCCAGTAGCATACTAGAACAGCTGGCTCATTTATCAGATGAAGATGAAGTAGAAGAACGACTCATAGAAGTCGAACCGGAAATTGAAGGGCTTACTAAAATGTCAGCCCGGCTTTCTAAAAAAGGCGTGCACTAATGCGAATAATTGCCGACTTGCAGATTCATTCCAAATACTCCAGAGCATGTTCCCAGGAATTAAATCCTGGGAATATTGGTATTTGGGCGGATAAAAAAGGGATCCAGGTCGTGGGTACCGGTGATTTTACGCATCCGAAATGGCTGGCAGAACTCAAAGATGCTTTAGAAGAAACTAAGCCCGGACTGTATCAGCTCAAGGATAAGAGTGCTAAGGCGTATTTTATGCTCACGGCTGAAGTCTCCTCGATTTATAAGCAAGGTGATAAGGTTCGCCGAATCCACAACATGATTTGGGCGCCGAATTTTGCCGCGGTGGATCGGATTATTGCTGGCTTGGAAAAAACCGGGGCGAATCTCAAATCCGATGGTCGGCCCATCATGGGCGTCAAGTGTCCGGATCTGGTTAAAATTGTGTTAGAAGCAGATCCGAAGAACGTGATTATTCCGGCCCACGCTTGGACCCCGCACTTTGGCTTGTTTGGTTCGCTTTCCGGCTTCGATACGATC
>JGI1358J11329_10002586_pt1 | contig 13886 bp, 12 predicted proteins | sample Subgroupgradi54m_FD_11329 | JGI IMG/M metagenome (IMG submission 11329)
AGAGGATGATTTTATTCTATTTTCTTTTGATCTTCAAAACAAGGCCGACGCCGAACGAAAGCAGGATCAACCCCACGATCGCCCAGAATTTTCCCTGCGTGCCGACGAAAAGCGCGATGATCCCGAAAATAGCCGCAAACGCATAAATGATGGCCAGCGCCTGCTTTTCCGTAAAACCCGATTCCAGGAGCCGGTGATGCAGGTGCACCGCTTCTCGTTTTTTTTCCCATTCGCCGCCTTTCCACGGGGCGCGGAAGTGCGAGAGGCGGACGACCATCACGTACAGCGCGTCCACCACGGGGAACCCCAGCACCAGGAAGGCCGTGGCGATTTTTCCTCCCGAAAAGATGGCGAGCACGGCGAGGAGCAATCCAAAAAACATCGCGCCGGAATCCCCCAGCAGTAGGCGCGGCGGATAAAAATCAAACAGCCAAAACCCCAGCGCCATCATGGCGACGATGAGCGAGAGGGTCGCGATTTCCGGCTGGTTCACAAAATCCGAGATGCTGAGGAAAAATAAGGTGAAGCCGCCGATGGCGGAAATGCCGCTCGTGAGTCCCGGAATGCCGTCCAGCCAGTTCATGGTGTTGACCACCAGCATGATCCACAGCGCCGTGACCAGCGCCGAAAGCACCATGAAGGTTTGGGAGAAGTTGCCGATTTGAAGGGTGACCAGGAATTGATCGAGCCGGATTTCCCCTCCAAAGGGGTTGGTGATGTGGGTGACGCCCAGCCCCACCCACACCATGAGAAGCGCCACGAGGAATTGCACGGCGAGCCGGAAGAGCGGGGGGAGGCTGATGCGGTCGTCGATAAAACTCACGATCACCAGAATCCCGCCGCCGAGGAGCAGGCCCATGAGTTTGAACGTGGGTTCAAAAAAAATGAGCGTCAGGGCGGTGAACACGATGAAAAGCAAAATGCCGCCAGGGTAGGGGATGGGCTTTCGGTCGAGGCCGTATTTGGCCGGGCGATCCATGAGCCCCAGTTTCGGGAAAACTTTCAGCGCAATCAGGATGGAAAGAATCGTGAGCAGAAAAGCCGAGAGCGCGGGGAAAAGGTAGGTCATTCGGCAGAAGGGTGAATTTCCAGAATCCGGTCTATCCGGAAGACACGTTGGTCCTGCCGTTTTCGGCACCAGGCTTGGAGCCCCGTGAAAGGCCGACCTGAGTATTCCATCGGCCCGATCTCAAGGGGCTCGATGATCCGTTCCGATTTTGTATCGTTGGGCTTGAGGTAAACGATTTTCAGGGCTTTTTTGTCGCTAATCGCCTGGGTTATGAGCTTTATTTTATCAGACAAAGAAAAAGATTCTTCCGATTTTTGGTACTGATAGCGAGTGACAAAATTAACCACCCTATAATCCATCCGGATATGCGCCTTTCGGATTGGCGTTTTTAAAATCAGCCCTTCAAAGCTTGTGCATCGGCTCAGCGCCACATAAACCTGTCCGTGGGCGAAAGCCCCGCGTCCGATGTCCACAATCACGCGGTCAAACGTTTTGCCCTGGCTTTTGTGGATCGTGACCGCCCAGGCCAGACGGACAGGGTACTGAGTAAAGGTTCCGATGATTTCCACATCGAGCCGGTTGGTTTCGCGGTTGAAAAAATAACGTGACAGTTCCCACGTGTAATGGCTGACGTTCACCGTTTTTCCGCTATTGAGCTGGACACCGATGACGGAGCCTTCGTCGGGATCATCTGTTTTGATGTCCCTGATTTCGCCCACGCTTCCGTTGACCCATCGGCCGGAGGAATCGTTATTGAGGAGCATGACCTGCGCGCCCTTTTTAAGTGTCAGGATGTTCGGCGCCGGCGTATGTCCTGAATCGAACTCCCCCGTGACCCGGCCTTCAAACGAATGTAGGCGATCTTTTAAAACGGCCAGTTTGCGTTCATTAATCCCATCTGCGGCGGCGTTGGTCGGCGTGAGCGTGATGTAAAAACCGTCTCCGGCCTCAAAGGTCGGTTGATGGCGCCTGTTGAGCGCCGCGATGTCCGCCTCTTCCGCGCTATTGTTGCGGATTTTGTTAAGGAGTCCTATAAAACGGCCGTCTTTTTGGCGGTATACTTTTTCCAATTCCAGGTATTCCATGGGAAGTTCCTGGAAAACCCCTGAATCAAAAAAATAAGGGCTTTTGTAAACTGTTCCAAACAGTTTTTTTTCTTCTTTTCCCGCCACCACGGGCGGCAGCTGATAAAGATCGCCGATGAAAATCATCTGTAGGCCGCCGAAGGGGCTATCTTTTTTAAGATAGCGGCGCAGGGAGGCATCCACGCAGTCCAGGAGGTCCGCCCGCACCATGGAAATCTCATCGATCACAATCACGTCCGTTTTTTGGAGCAGTGTCTGGCGTTTTTTGGACAATGGCCCCCCTTTGGCCTGGTATGGAGTGATGTGGGGCGGGAAACCGAAAAAGGAATGGATCGTCTGCCCCCGCACATTTAGGGCCGCCACGCCCGTAGGGGCCAGTATGACTGCATTTTTTTTGGTGTTTTCGCGAAAATGCTGGAGCAGTGTGGATTTTCCCGTTCCGGCCTTACCCGTGATGAACACATTTTTGCCCGTATTTTCCAGTAATTCCAGCGCGCGGCGGAATTCCGGATTGATTTCTATTTTGCAGGAAGCGCCCGGTGCGGCTACGGTAGACCGTGATGTGTTCTTGCTTTTAGTCATATTTTGATGGCGTAATGCGGTAAATGATAATGAAGATATTAAGAATATGGCTGTATTAAGCCGAATATATGGTATTACTATTTTCATTATCACCCCCTCTTGATAATAAACCCTTTGGTACTTCCTGACCTGGTTTTCTGTAGTAAACATCTTTTTTCACCTTGCCAATCTTCTCCAGCAAGCCTTTCTCAACCCATGTACGCAACTGTCGGGACATTTTTAAAATATCATTTAATCCCGTAATTTCCCTGGCTCTCGTATTCGTAATGCGATAATGCTCATCCAGATATTTGCTTACCGTATCCCAGTGTTCAATCTTTTGAAGATTCAAAAGTATCAGGAGAACAGTATTGGGCCTTAGTGTTGGAGGAGAATACTGTGGCTCATACAAATTTTTCTCCTTCATCACTCTGAATATACGATCCACCCCTTCGCCGATATCCAGATTCGGAGCGGTTTGGAATCGATTAAGAGTGCGCAAAATCAAGGGGTTTCTGGCGAATCTTTCCGAGCGTATATTGGAAACGGTAATATGTCCGGGATAGGTTCCCGGACTCTCAATTTCCACTCGATCATCAAAAAACCTCACCTGTATATCATCCTGGATGGAATAGTTTCTATGAATCACCGCATTTGTTATGGCTTCCTGAAAGGCCCATTCCGGAACCAAAAAAGTGGGATTAAAAGACGCGCCGCTTAGTTTTGGCGGTGAATTTCTCACAATATTTCTAAAGTACCCAATAGCCTGTTCAATCTGCTTTAATAGCGGCCCTTCGACTGTGAATGGACGAGTTACAAAATTTGGCTTTCCGGTATAACTTGGTTTCGTTCCATAATAATGAGAAATTTTAATTCCGCATTTGCTCTTGAGCGTAACGGAAGGATTTTTTCCGAATAGCAACACACCGGCTTTTGTTAATTCATAATTATCAACCTGGCCGACGGCAAGGCCGTTATCTTTGAGGAATTGCCAGTCATCAAGCCCTTCGCTCGATGTATCCTTTTTATATAAATTCAGGAGAGCTTCGTCCAAATCTTCGAGAGCGGTGATGTCCGACTTTTCGTTTTCAAACTTTATTGCGCCTTTCTCATATTTAAGACGCATTATTTCTGTAGAACCAATCTTTACATTCTGATTGCCTTTTCTCACGAACGTATCGCCGCGCTTGAGCGAATGCACGTCGTTGCTCTTTTTTACACTCACTACGAAAAGCTTGTCTAGCTGTCCGCCAGTATTCGTTATATCAAGTTCAAATTTTGCCCACATAATAAGCGGAGGTTCAATTTCTTTTTCAATAAGTTTTAAAAACTCAGATATATTATCGGGTTTTTCACTGATTCCGACCAGGCGCCTTGCCCCCTCGGCCTTGTTCGGGTCCTCAAGCCCAATGACGATATAGCCGCCCTCGGCATTCGCGAAAGCGACTACGGTCTCTAATAGCCTCGCGGGTTCAATGGCGGCACGTTTGCACTCAAACGTTTGCCATTCCAGATTATCTAAAAATATATCTATTATTTCTTGGTCGTTCATAATTTATATATATGGTAATTTCAAAAATTATTTTTTTAACCAAAAATTCTTTATTCGTTCATCAGTTTTTGTTTTTGACTTTCAAAATCTGATTGGGAAAGTCTTCCGCCAGAGGTCAAAGCGCCCTCTTTCCCAAGCCATGGTTCTCCTCCGCGTAGATGCTTTTCTAACAAAGGCTTCCCTGTAAAAATATTTACTACATAACTATTTTCAAGAAGCGTATTTAAATGAAACCTTTCTTCGTAATAAAGTAAGCAAGTATTCAATTTTTTGTTAAAGTGTGATTCTGAGTCCACAAGAAAAGAAGTTTGACCATCTGGTTTAACATGTTGTTCTATAAAATTATCGCCCAAAGTTTTACATTTCTCCAGTTGTTGGAAGGCGTATTCATTGGCGCTTTTATCAGGTAAATAGATTACAAAATAATATAATAACGATAAAACTACTACCAACAAAATGCCAATAATACTTATTTTGAACCAGTTTTTCTTGATAAAATTTTCCATATTTTTTGATTAAACTATTTTAGCTAAGATCTCACCATCCTCGCTTCGCCATTTTGGTTTCAAGAGCCCTTATCTCCAGTCCCGGCATCGCTTCGCCCAGCCCCTCGGAAATAGCGGCGAGTTTTTGAGGGTCGAGGAAATGCGTCACGGCTTCCACCATCGCCCGCGCCCGCGCGGCGGGGTTTTTGGATTTAAAAATCCCGGAGCCCACAAACACGCCATCGCATCCCATCTGCATCATCAGGGCGGCGTCGGCAGGGGTGGCAAGGCCCCCCGCGGCAAAATTCACCACGGGTAAACGCGATAGCGTCAGGGTTTTTTTAAGGAGTGTCAGGTCGACATGCTCTTTTTGGGCATATACTTTTTGGCCGTTCGCGCCCGCTTTTTTGAGTTCAGCGATTTCGCGCTGGATGCACTTCATGTGCCGCACCGCTTCCACCACGTTACCTGTGCCGGCTTCACCCTTGGTGCGGATCATGGCCGCGCCTTCGGCGATGCGCCGGAGCGCTTCCCCCAAATTTCGCGCTCCGCACACAAAGGGGATCCTGAAGGCGTTTTTGGCAATATGCGCCTCCTCATCCGCGGGCGTCAGTACTTCGCTTTCATCGATGTAATCCACCTCGAGCGCTTCCAGAATCTGCGCTTCCACAAAATGCCCGATCCGCACCTTGGCCATCACGGGAATGGTCACGGCTTTTTGAATGGCCTTGATCAGCGACGGGTCGCTCATGCGCGCCACGCCCCCCTGCGCGCGGATGTCGGCCGGCACGCGTTCCAGGGCCATCACGGCCACCGCGCCCGCCTTCTCGGCGATGCGCGCCTGCTCGGCCGTGACCACATCCATGATCACGCCCCCTTTCAGCATTTGCGCCAGCCCTTGCTTCAGCCGGGGAGTATTTTTTTGCATCGTTTAAAAGCTAATTCCGTTCGTGGTTCCCGCCGAGGGCGTCAGGCGTAGGCTGGAAGAAGCCGAAGAACCTCCGTAGAGCTGAAACAGGAAATACAGAGAAATAATCGTGATCACCAGCGCCACGGCTCCAAAAATCACCGCCACGGCCTTGAATCCCGGAGCCAGATACGCGTAACGCTTCATGTGCCGGACGATGAGTCCCACAAAAATACAGAGAATCGCGAGGAGAGCGGCGTAAATGATTGTGAGGAGCACCATAGGCGTTTGGAGTGACGGGGTTTATTCTATCAAAAGCAGACCTGGTAAACAATGTTGCCTTTCGGTTGATTTTTTTGATACGCTGAAACCCGTAAACAGCTACTATGTCGTCTGAAAAACCATCCATCGAAGCAAAACGTCATTCGTTATCCCACATTCTGGCCCAGGCGGTGCTTTCCCTGTTCCCGGAGGCCAAACTGGCGATCGGGCCGGCCATTGAACACGGCTTTTACTATGATTTCGATTTGCCGCGCACACTGATCCCCGAAGACCTTGAAATCCTCCAGAAAAAAATGGAGGCGATTGTGAAGGAAAACCAAGTGTTTTCGAGTGAGGTTGAGCCTATCGACAAGGCCATCGAATACCTCAAAAAAATAAAACAGCCTTACAAAGTGGAACTAGCCGAAGATTTTAAGAAAGAGGGTTCCAAAGAGGTCAGCTTCCATCGCAATGGCCCGTTTGTGGATCTTTGCCGGGGGGGTCATGTGAATTCCACGGGCCAAATCCAGATCGGTTCTTTCAAGCTCGACAAAATCGCGGGAGCCTACTGGCGTGGGAGCGAAAAAAATCCCATGCTCCAGCGCATTTACGGGCTGGCGTTTGAGTCCAAAAAAGAATTGCAGGAGCATTTGAAGATGCGCGAGGAAGCCGAAAAGCGCGACCACCGGAAACTCGGGAAAGAATTGGATTTGTATGTGCTTTCCCCCAAGGTGGGGCCGGGATTGCCTTTGCTTACGCCCAAAGGCACGGTGATCCGCCACGAGCTGGCAGAGTTTAGCCGCCAGAAGCACGTGGCCGCGGGCTATTCCTACGTCACCACTCCGAACCTGGGGGATTTGGGGCTTTATCGTACATCCGGACATTATCCGTATTATGCGGAGACGATGTTCCCCCCGCTCAAAGACGAAGAGTCCGAATACATGCTCAGGCCCATGAACTGCCCCCATCATATCCAGATCTACGATTCCCGGCCGCGCAGTTACCGCGAACTGCCGCTCCGCTTGCGGGAGGATGGCCTTTGCTTCCGCTATGAAAAATCGGGAGAACTCGGGGGGCTCACGCGCGTCCGGGCGCTCACGATCGACGATGCCCATATTTTTTGTACGCCTGAGCAAATGGAGGCCGAAATCAACGCGTGCATTGATTTATCGGAAGAAATGTACCGCGTTTTTGGGCTGACCGATGCTGTTTATACCCTCAGCTTGCGGGATCCCAAGGACAAGAAAAAATACGTGGGCGGCGATGAAAACTGGAATCGGGCGGAATCCATTTTGCGCGAAGCCCTGAGGAAGCGGAATGTAAAATTCACCGAACACGAAGGCGAAGCCGCCTTTTACGGCCCCAAAATCGACGTGAAGGTTAAAGACGTGCTGGGCCGTGAATGGCAGTTGGCCACGATTCCTCAAGTCGATTACAACATGCCGGAACGGTTTGACCTTCATTACATCGATGAAAAGGGAGAAAAGCAGCGACCCATTATCCTCCATCGGGCCATTTATGGATCTTATGAACGATTCATGGGGCTCATCATCGAACATTTCGCCGGCGCGTTTCCCACGTGGCTCGCGCCCGTGCAGGTGGCCATTCTGCCCGTGGCGGCTGCTCATGAAGCGTATGCGCAGGAAGTTCGTGATAAGCTTTTGGACGCGAACGTCCGCGTCGAATTGATGCTGGCCGAAGAAACCCTGGGCAAACGGATCCGACTCTCCGAAACCCAAAAAATTCCGTACGCGCTGGTGCTCGGCGATAAAGAAATAGAAGCAGGCTCCGTAGCCGTTCGCAATTACCACACCAAAAAACAGGAGGTGATGAAGGCCGAAGCGTTTATGAAAATAATTTTGGAAGAGATCAAGGAGCGGAAATTGCCTAGCGTTTAAACCCTATTTCTAAAATGGCTTTGCTGGCGGCCCAGAGTTCGCGTTTTTTAAATTCAAATATCCGGGTGTATTCCCGCCGGTCGGCCACGACGCCGATGGCTTCAAGCCCCCGCTCCCGGGCGTAGAAGAGCGCGCGGGGCAGGTGGAAGCGCTGGCTGACGATCGCCACGTTGTGATACGTGTTTGGAATGTTCTGAATGGAGGCCAGCGTGTTCACGCCTCCCGGGTCGCGGAGGAGCTGGTCTTCGCGGATTCCATGCTCCTGCACATAATTGCCCATGGCTTCCACTTCATTTTCCGCTCCCGTGAGGAGAATTTTAGAAACTTTTTTGGCTTTCAAAAGTTCCAGCGCGGTGTCCAGGCGGTCCTGGAGTATGGGCGAAATCTGGTGGGGATTGTATGCCGCCGCGCCCAGCACCACGGCAATTTCCTCGGTCGGAGCGTCTTTTACTTTTTCAACCATCGCCGGCGCCGCCATCGCCTTCATCCAGATCATCGAGGCAAATGGCAATGCTAAAAACAGGGTCAAAAGCGTGCCGATCGTGATAAAACCCTTTTTCATTCCTTCACATTATGCTTGATCCACCATGCTTGCATGATTGACACCGAATTCACCGAAATCAAATAAGCCACGGTTGGGATTAAAGCCTCCAAAAAAGGCCGCTCGAATTTAGCCATCGTCATGACAATCACTACGAGCGCGTAAGTTAGAAAGGCCACGGTGATTCGCCGCGTCCAGCTGGTTTCCCAGGCTTTGGAGGCTTCTACTCGCTTGTTACGGGCTTTGATCACCTCGATTTCCCGCCAGAGTTTTTGTAGATCAGGTTCCATGGAAAAGATGGTGCCTAGGGAGGGACTCGAACCCTCACGGCCTTGCGGCCACATGATTTTGAGTCATGCGCGTATACCAATTTCGCCACCCAGGCATGCGTTGGGAATTTTACGTCAACTTTTCCACTTTCGCAATCGACGCTATACTGTTTCCCATGAAAGACATCTACGCCGTTTTACAGGAGCTCGGCATTTCGCACGTTCGCCACGACCACCCGGCGGTGTTCACGGTGGAGGAATCGGAGAAGATCGGATTTAAAGGGGCGCAGGGCGGGGACACCAAGAATCTTTTTTTGAGGAACAAAAAAGGCGATCGGCATTACCTGGTTTCCATCGGGCACCATAAAAAAGCGGATCTGGCGGAGTTGCGGCAAAAATTGGGCGAGAGCAGTCTCAGCTTCGCCTCGCCGGAGCGACTCTTGGCCAAGCTCGGTCTCACGCCCGGTTCTGTGTCGCTTTTGGGGCTTGTTAACAACGCCGGGCACGATGTGATTGTGATCATCGACAAAGCCCTCTGGGAAAACCCCGTCGTCTGCTGTCATCCCAACGCGAATACGGCGACGCTGGAAATTCCGCATGACGGCCTGGAAAAATTCCTCCAGCATTGCGGGAATGAATTGCGGGTCATGGAGCTGTGACGCCGTTCAGTCGCTTCATGGCTTTTGTTTTATCGGTGTAGTCCAGATGTGTTTTCCGGAGCGCGGCGGTGAGCGTCTGGATGGTTTGGTCATATGTTTTTCGATCCACGGGGTAGGGGGTGGCGTCTTTGCCGCCGTGGGCAAAGCTGTAACGAGCGGGATCAAGGTAGCTGGCCGGGGCGCCATAAATTACTTCGCTCACCAGCGCGAGCGCCCGAACGGTTTTGGGGCCCACGCCGGGAGTGGCCACGAGTTCTTCATAGGTTTTGGGTTTTTCGCCCACCAGTTTCAGTAAAATCCGGTCGAGGTAGGGGCTGTGTGTCCATTCTTCCGTGACGACAGGATGGGTTTTGAATTCGGTGTTTTCCAGATTCAAAAGCGTGAGCTGATCCCTTTCGGCGCCGCCGGTTTTAAAGCTGATGGTTTGCGAAAGCGCCGAGGAGTGCCGGCGCAAAATCTGAAGGTCTTTGAGCATCGTCGCGGCATTGGAGTTCACGAGTTCCAGCGCGATTCCCCGGTTTTTTTCGCCCGTCTGCGCCGTCAGGTTGAGCGTGCGCGGGTGTAGCGCCTGGGTCGCGATTCCCGTGTGGGGCTCCACGATCAAATCCTTCACATTCGCCGAATGCCAATGGTAGCGGCGGGCGGTGTGGGTGGCTTTGTTCATGCCCTGCTGCACCACCGTCCACGCGCCGTTTTTGGAGAAGAAAAAAGCGTGATGGTAAAGCTGGTAGCCGTCCTGTACCAGAGCGCTATCGACTTTGGCGCTCATGCGGGAGTTGTAGACCAGGCTTTGCGTGTGGTCTTCGGGCATCTGCAGCCGCTCACCCCATTCGGCAATCTGGTCGGGGGTTTTGAGCGACGTTTTCCCCTTGCCGCCGCAAATGAACACGCCCCATTCCCGCTCGCGCCCCCGCAAGGCCTCCTTGAGCGCCGCCGTGAGGATGGTGGTGAGCCCGCTCGCGTTCCAGTCAAACGCCAGCACGGTACCCAGGCTTTGGAACCACGCCGGATCCCCGAGCCGCCGGATGAATTCGTCGGGCCCGAACGTTTCGATCAGCACCCGCGTCATTTCGCGCCCCAGCTTCACCATCCGCTCAAAAAGCCACTTGGGACAAGTGCCGGTGTCGAGCGTCATGGTGGCGATGCCATGTTTCATATTTTGCTTGATTTAGGGTTTAATTTTGATATAATTAGAGTGGTCATTCTTATGAATGGCCGTCGCGAAACTTATCCCCTATACCTTCTGGCTTAGGGGGTATTCTTTATGGGGTAGAAATTCAATTTCATTTTTGATTTTTCTAAGATCAATGTACTTTGCTTCCTCAAGTAGCTCCCTGGAAACGCGAACCTTAGTGGACATAACTACAACCCTTTTCCCTTTATTTTTAAGATAGGCTAAAAGTGGTGCAAAATCACTGTCCCCTGAAAGAAGCACGCAATTCTCGTATTCATGAAGTGTGTCCAGCGCGTCGATCACGAGCTCAACATCGAGGTTACCCTTGCGGATCAACTCGTGAGTCTCCCGATCCCGAATTTGTTTAACCTCCTTTTCCCGTACGATGTATCCATTCATTCTTAAGCGGCTCAAAAAACGGCTCTGCCGTTCCAGCCCCTGAATGCGCGCGGTATAGAAATAAATCCTGATCAGCTTTAATCTGTCGCTGAAATATTTTTTAAGTTTGCGAAAATCGATCCGAAATTGAAGGTAATTTTCAGAATGATAAATATTCGACGCGTCCACGAAAACCGATGTTCGCCCTTGAATAAATTGCTCAATCATGAGAGGGAATTTAGCCCTTTCATGATAGTAAATATAAGTTCACTCGTCAAGGTGAAAAACCCCTTGGCGCCCATGGTTATTTTTAGAAATTTATATCCTCACCCGTTCGAATGCTCTCAAAAATTTCTTTTTATTAATTACATTTGGACAAGTTTCTGTTATTAAAGAGTCTTGATTTGTAAATGTTAGACCACTCCAACTATTATCGTCTGCCTGCTTTATGATTCGGTTTATTGGCCAAGAAATTTCAGCCCAATTTATTTTATAAATTTTTATTTCCCTTGTATCAAAATCAATTTTAATCTCTCGAATTGAATCTCCCCCAATTAAATCCCGTAAGCCTGGTATGTGTGTGTTTATAATTATTTCAAGCCAAGTACCATTGTAATAAAATGTTTCTTCATTAACGGATTTTCTAATCGGTTCCAAGCTATCATCAATATGACCAGATAAATCTGCTCTGCTTGTTTGAGGATCTGGCAGGTCGATTTTTTGCTTACTGAACCAATTGAACATATTTTTTTATATCTCAAGGGAATACTGGCTTACCACTGAAGTTGGTCCTGAGGCATGAGCAGGTTTTTTTCTAAAGGCTTCAAATTTCATTGTTTTGATTGGATTTTCTTGTTCATCAAAAATTTCCAAGTAAAAAACATCGCCAGTTAGATATCTTCCCCGACTAGCTCCTTCGCTCAATAGACTAGAAATGTAGGCTGGAGCATGCTTCCCCTCCACTAATTCATTAAAAGTGTAATACTCTCCAGGCTCATTTATATTTTCTGCAAGGAGTCTTATTTTATGATTCGTTGTCTGCGGACTTAAATATAGGCTGGCAAAAGAATTTTTTCCTGCAGGCCAATTATAATCTATTGAAAAATCTATGGAATTTGGCATAAGAATAATTTATCTTCCACCATTTTGACTCCGCGAGCTCACCCTCTTCACAATCGGCCTGAACTTCGGCTGGTAGGTTTTCAGGTAATTCGCGATGGCCAAAAGCTCCAGGTCGTTGATGGTTTTATCGGCTGTTAAGAGCGGAGCCTCCGCCGGGGCGATGGTTTGGGGGTATTGTTCGACCATGGGGATGAGAAATTATTTTTTCCCGTCGTCCACCACTTCCCCCTCTACGGGTTCGCTTTTCCCCTTGGTGGCTTCGTCGAAGGGGGTTTCGGGGCCGGCATTTTTATAAATCTCGGTGCCGATTTTCTGCGCTTCTTCGCCCAGTTCGTCCGCGGCTTTTTGGATTTTTTCGGGATCGGCTTTTTCGTCTTTAAGTAAATCTTTGAGGGCGCCAATTTTTTCGTTCACGGTTTTTTTCAGGTCGTCCGGGATCTTGGCGTCGTTGTCGCGCATCGTTTTTTCGAGCTGGAACACCAAACTCTCGGCCTTGTTGCGGGTTTCCACGTGTTCTTTTTTCTTTTTGTCCGCTTCGGCGTGTTTTTCGGCGTCCTTGCGCATGGTTTCGACTTCTGCATCACTGAGGCCGCTGGCGCCTTTGATGGTGATGTTCTGTTTTTTGCCGGTGCCTTTGTCGTGCGCCGTCACATTCATGATGCCGTTTGCGTCGATATCAAACGTCACTTCCACCTGGGGCACGCCGCGGGGGGCCGGGGGAATGCCGTCGAGCACAAATTTGCCGAGCGATTTGTTGTCCGCGGCCATGGGGCGGTCGCCCTGGACCACATGCACTTCCACGCTGGGCTGGTTGTCGGCGGCGGTGGAAAACGTTTCGGATTTGCTGGTGGGAATGGTGGTGTTGCGCTCGATCAGGGGGGTCATCACGCCGCCCAGCGTTTCCACGCCCAGCGAAAGGGGAGTCACGTCGAGGAGAAGCAGGTCTTTCACGTCGCCCATCAGCACGCCGCCCTGAATGGCGGCGCCGACCGCCACCACTTCATCGGGATTCACGCCGCGATGGGGCTCTTTGCCGAAAATCTTTTTAGCCATTTCAATCACGGCGGGCATGCGGGTCATGCCGCCTACCATCACCACTTCCTGAATGTCGCTGGGTTTAAGTTTGGCATCTTTGAGCGCTTTTTCGGAGGGGCCTTGGGTGCGTTCCACTAAATCGTGCACCAATTCATCCATTTTCGAGCGCTTGAGCTTGAGGTTCAGATGCTTGGGGCCGCCCGAATCGGCCGTGATGAAGGGCAGGTTGATGTCGGTTTCCTGCGCGCTGGAAAGTTCAATTTTCGCCTTTTCGGCGGCTTCCTTGAGGCGCTGGATGGCCATTTGGTCTTTGGAAAGATCAACGCCCTCCTGTTTTTTGAATTCCGCCACGAGCCATTCGATGATGCGCTGGTCAAAGTCATCGCCGCCCAAATGCGTGTCGCCGTTGGTGGAAATCACCTCGAACACGCCGTCGCCCAGCTCCAAAATCGAAACGTCGAAGGTGCCGCCTCCCAGGTCGTACACGGCGATTTTCATTTCCTTGTGCTTTTTTTCCAGGCCGTAGGCCAGCGCGGCGGCGGTGGGTTCGTTAATGATGCGCTTCACGTCGAATCCCGCGATTTTACCCGCGTCTTTGGTGGCCTGGCGCTGCGCGTCGTTAAAGTACGCGGGCACCGTGATCACGGCTTCCGTGACGGGCTGGCCCAGGTACGCTTCGGCATCGGCCTTGAGTTTTTGCAGCACGCGCGCGGAAATTTCCGCCGGGCGATACCAAGTACCCCCCATTTTGATTTCCACTTCGCCTTCTTTGCCCGCTTTCGTTTCAAACGGCATCATTTTGGATTCCTTTTCCACTTCATTCAGCTTGTGGCCGATGAAGCGCTTGGCGGAGTAAATGGTGTTTTTGGGGTTGGTGACGGATTGCCGCTTGGCAATGACGCCCACCAGCCGTTCACCGTCTTTTTCGGAGACGATTGAAGGCGTGGTGC
>JGI1358J11329_10002588_pt1 | contig 13878 bp, 16 predicted proteins | sample Subgroupgradi54m_FD_11329 | JGI IMG/M metagenome (IMG submission 11329)
ATGAAGAGGTCAAAACGCTCGGTGAAACGCTTTTTTATGAATTGGAGCAAAAGGGTGTTGAGGTGCTCTATGATGATCGGAGCGGTGTGACTGCGGGAGAAAAATTTAATGATAGCGACCTCCTTGGTATTCCGACACGCATTGTGGTCTCAAAGAAAACACTTGCATCGGGAATGTATGAAACAAAGACGCGTAAAGATGGAGTGGTTTCCATGCAGAGTAAAGAAGCATTACTGGGATAGGACCTACGCAAAACGGCGATCTTCACGTTTTTCTCCCGATCGCCTCGGGAAGCAGTACTAGCACGTACAGCTTCTCCGATATCGCTCGGGCGGAAAAACGCGAATCTCATCCGTTTGCGTAAGCCCTATTGGAAAATAATAAAAACCCCTACAAATTCAGTAGGGGGTTTCTTCCGTAGATTGGATTGCGGCACACAAATATTCCTTGATGCTTCTGATCAGTTCTTCTCCAAAGAGCGGATGTACCGCAGTGTTGCAGAGAATCATCCTGAGTATCGCTTCAAGCTCATCAATTCCTTTGGGTAAATGGAGGCGCTTGATATGAGCGAGTTCTCGATCATAGACCACGAGGGCTGATTCGTTTTTGAATGGTCTTCCGGTCAACTTCGCTTTACGAAGAGGTCTCACCTTCTCCAATCAAGGTGAACAATTGGCGTACCGCGCTCGCGCGTTCAGCTGCTTTCATGATGAACTCCTTACCGTAGCTTCCCATGATGGACTCTCTATTTAATTTGTCATAATCTCATTTTTTGTCAATTTTTAACTTTTTGGTCGCGTACTTTGACTATCTGTGGGCCTTCGCATAGAATGCTCTATACGAACTATGCTTGAACGATTTTACAATATGATGGGTGGAGATATCGGCATCGACTTGGGGACGGCAAATACGCTTGTCTACCTTCGCGATCACGGTATTGTCATCAATGAACCTTCGGTGGTGGCGGTAAATCAAAAAACCAATCGTGTCGTTGCCGTGGGGACCGATGCAAAACAAATGCTCGGACGGACACCGGGGCATGTGGTGGCGATCCGTCCGCTCGTCGATGGCGTCATCTCCGACTTTGAAGTTACCGAAGAGATGCTCGCGCATTTTATCAACAAGGCCGTGAAGCTTTCCAAAAAACAAGGCCGTCCGCGCGTGGTGATCGGTGTTCCATCTTCCATTACCAATGTTGAAACTCGCGCCGTCCGTGATGCGGCAATGAATGCAGGTGCGCGTGAAGTATACATTCTCGAGGAACCCATGGCGGCGGCAATCGGCATTCGTCTTCCCGTCCAAGAACCGGTTGGCTCAATGATTGTTGATATCGGTGGGGGAACCACGGATATTGCGGTGATCTCGCTTTCGGGAATCGTCAATTCAAAAAATCTTAAAATCGCCGGTGATCGTTTCAATAACGATATCGTTTCCTATATCCGTGATGAGTTTAAGATACTGATCGGCGAGCGCACTGCGGAAAATGTAAAGATGGCGATCGGCTCGGCAATGAAACCCAAAGAACCGATGGAGTCGGCGATCCGCGGTCGCGATCTGTTGACCGGCCTTCCTCGGGAAGTGATTGTTACTGATGCCGATATTCGCGAAGCACTCGCATCTTCAATCGCCGTACTTGTTGATGCGACAAAAGAAGTGCTTGAAACGACACCCCCTGAGATCCTCTCCGATGTGATGAATCGAGGGATTGTGCTTGTTGGCGGTGGGGCGCTTATCCATGGACTTGCCGACTTACTTGCCGAGACGCTCAAGATTCCGGTGACGACCGCGGATGATCCGCTCACGGCGGTTGCCCGCGGTACGGGAATCGTGATTGAAAATCTTGATGCATTTAAGGAGGTGCTTATTGAACACGACAACGAACTCCCTCCCCGGTAAAACTATTTTAATTGATGTACTGCTCGTCTTTCCCGATTGAGGTTCGGAGGACATAATTCTCATATGCCCGCTCGAACACTCAATCGCTCCAAGACTTCGCATTCCATGCAATTTAAATAGTTTTACTAAATAGATAAAATTATCAACATGATCACCAGTTTTCGACATGATAAGCGAAAGGTTCAAAAACGACGCAAGTTTATTGCAACGTTTTTTATTCTTACTGTTATTATCTTTCTTGTCCGCGGACCGCTTGAACATCTGTTCAGTACTTTTTTTCAAACACTCGGTCGCCCGATTTGGGTTTTGAGGGATTCTCTTGAGACCAAAGCGAAATATGTGCGCACAATCTTTGAGAGTAAGGTTCAACTCGAAGCGGAGAATAGCTTGTTGCGTACAGCGATCGATCGGATGAGTCTCGAGTCATATACGCGTGAAATGTTACGTGCGGAAAACGAAGATTTGAAACGTGCGCTTGGTCGAAAATCCGAGTACACACTTACCTTGACGCGTGTTCTTGCAGCCCCACCGACATCGCCGTACGATACGCTGGTGGTGGACGCGGGGAGGGATCACGGGGTTCTTCCGGGTATGGATGCGTTTATTGACGGAGACTTTAAGGTTGGTGTGGTTTCGCGTGTGTTTCGGCGAAGTTCAGTGATCACGCTCTATTCAAGCCCCGATAACGAACTTTCCGTACAGATTGGGTCCAGTTCAATTCCCGCTCTCGCGCACGGGAGAGGGGGAGGGAATTTGGCGATCACGCTTCCCAGGGGAGTTCCGGTTTCCAAGGGTGATCTTGTCGAAATTCCCGCTCTTGCTCCCGAATACGCGGGGGTGGTCGAAGCGATACTCGCTCCTTCGGGTACATCGCTCCAGACTCTTTTTATACGTTTGCCGGTAAATTTACATGAGCTGCAATGGATATACCTCGCGGCGGCTCGTGCTGACGAACCTTTCACGGTGAGTACTCATTGATTTTCTTTATTATGTCTTCTCATTTCCGAATCTATTTTGATATATTTTTGGTCGGTCTGATTTTTGTTGCCCCATTTTGGTTGACCGCATTTCTTATTCTCCTCGGAATTTTTTTCTTTGTCGCATATTGGGAAGCGGTAGCATTCGCACTTATTTCACAGCTACTTTTTCAGGGTGCTCCGTTTGCATCGTATACATTCTTCGCCATGTTGCCGTTTATTGCGATGTGCGGAGTTTTTGTCGTCGAAGGAATACGTGCGATCATCCCTGAAGATTTTTTCCGTACGAAATCCTTTTAATGACTCAGCGCGTATGAAACACAGTCGTCTTAACATGCACAAAGATATCGACCCTGATGAGATTTTTCTTGACGATAAGAATATCCCCGACTTCGATGTGCACCAATTTGAGGGACGAATTGAAACGCCGATTCCGCGTCGTACGATTTTTTTTCTCGGGTCGCTTTTTTTTCTTATCGGATTGCTTTTTGTTGTGCGCGCCGGAATGCTCCAAATAAGCAATGGTCAGTTGTTGAGCGAAAAGAGTGCAAATAATCGGTTGAATCACCAGTTGCTTTTTCCTGAGCGCGGACTGATCAATGATCGGCTCGGTACACCGCTTGCGTGGAATGTGCCGAGCACTGAGAATCTCGGTTTCTCGTTACGGAGCTATATTACGGACCCCGGCTTCGGGCATATTCTCGGTTCACTTCATTATCCGGCGCGCGATAAATACGGAGTCTATTATCGCACTGATTATGAAGCGAGTACGGGTATTGAAGATGCGTATAATGAAATTCTGAAGGGCACAAAAGGATTGCGTCTCATTGAAACCGATGCATTGGGAACGGCCGTTTCTTCGAATGTTATCGATCCACCGATTCCCGGAGGAAATCTGACGCTTGCGATTGATGCACGGCTCCAAGCAAAATTATATGCAATCATCGGCCGTATTACGCGCGATGAGGGTTATCGGGGTGGCGCGGGCGGGATTATGGATATTGCAACGGGCGAACTTCTCGCACTTGTTTCATATCCCGATATTGACTCCAATATTTTAACCGATGGTGAAGATCGTGCCACAATTCAAAAATATAATACGGATGCGCGTACACCATTTTTAAATCGTGCAGTCCACGGTCTGTACACGCCGGGCTCCATTGTAAAACCGATTTTTGCCATTGCCGCGCTCAATGAACGCATTATTGCTCCGGAAAAACAAATTCTCTCAATTGGCTACATCAGCATTCCCAATCCTTATTTTCCGGACAAAGAAACTCGTTTCAATGACTGGAAGAATCATGGATGGGTTGCGATGCGTTCCGCCATCGCGCAGTCTTCCGACGTGTATTTCTATGAGATCGCCGGTGGCTACAAAGACCAGAAGGGTTTGGGTATCGTTACCATGGAAAAGTATGCACGGATGTTCGGATATGGAACCACAACCGGTATTGATTTACCCGGAGAAGCGGCGGGAACCATTCCGAATATCGCATGGAAAGCCAAAAATTTTCCCAATGATCCCACATGGCGTGTCGGTGATACCTATTTTACGGGTATCGGTCAGTATGGGATGCAGGTAACATTGCTCCAGGCATTGCGCGAGGCGGGAATTCTTGCTTCCAAGGGTGAAGTTGTAACCCCGCATCTTGTCATGCGCACACCTTCACCTGCCACCCATCTCGATATTCCCGAATCATATTTTACGGTTGCCCAAGAAGGAATGCGTGAAGCTGTCGTCAGTGGCACCGCATCGCTCCTTAATTTTTCAAATATAAAAATCGCCGCAAAGACGGGAACAGCCGAACTGGGAATTACGAAGGCGCGCGTGAACTCATGGGTGATCGGATTTTTCCCTTATGAAAAACCTCGTTATGCATTTGCGATAATGATGGACAGTGGTGTGAAAGGAAACACTACCAATGCAACCTATGTCGCGCGCGAATTTTTTCAGTGGATGAGTTCAAGCACCCCCGAGTACCTCAAATGATTTCCTCATTGTCCAAGGTGAGACCTTGGACAATTACACCACATATCTGGCTTATCGCAATTCGTAAGATCAATTGTCTGGTGTTTGTCCGCTTGAGGGAGGCGTGCTATAGTAGGAAATCATGGATACACAAAAAGAATATTTGAGTAAAGAGAAGCATCATGAGCTCAAAGAAGAGCTCGAATTTTTAACACACGTGCGCCGTAAAGAAATCGCTGAAGCCCTCGAAGCCGCAAAGGCGCTTGGAGATTTATCCGAAAATGCCGAATATCATTCCGCACGCGAAGCTCAGGCGGCAGTGGAGGAACGCATTATGGTCTTGGAAGAAATTTTGAAGAATGCGGTTATTGTCGGGAGCAAGCACAAGACCGATGCGGTCGGCATCGGCTCGGTAGTGAGCATCAAGCGCGGTCGTGAAGAAAAAACCTATACGATTGTCGGCAGCGAAGAAGCCGATGTTGCAGCGGGAAAAATTTCCAACAAATCTCCGCTTGGCGAAGCAATGATGGGAAAGAAAAAAGGGGATGACTGCACCTATGTTACTCCCGGCGGTGAAGTGAAGTGCGAGATCATCGAAATTAAATAAACACCCTCGAATCATTTCGGGAATATGGTGTTTCTATGTTCAGATTAATGACTACTGAGTTCCCATGGCATCTCTTGAAGAAATTCGTACCGAACGTTTGCGTAAGCTCGAACTCCTCAAAAAGGAGGGAATAAATCCGTACCCAAGCAGTGTTCCTCGCGACCACGCACTTTCCGAAATAAAGTCGCGTTTTGCCGAACTCGAAGGCGCAAAGAAACCTCTCGCGCTCGTCGGACGCGTGATGGCAATTCGCGGGCAAGGAGCAATTCAATTTGTCGTCTTGAATGATGGCACCGCTTCCTTTCAGGTTGTACTCAAGCGCGATGTATTAGGAGAGGAGCCGATGGATTTTTTTGGCGAGACGGTTGATCTCGGCGACTTCATTGGAATCTCGGGTGAACTTTTTGTTACTCAGCGCGGTGAGCAAAGCATCATGGCGCACTCATGGACAATGGCGGCAAAGTCATTGCTTCCGCTTCCCGAGAAATGGCACGGACTCCAAGACCCTGAAGAAAAACTCCGCAAACGCTATCTCGATATTTTGTTCGACGACGAGCTTCGCGACCTTTTTGTGAAGCGCTCCAAATTCTGGAATGCGATCCGCAGTTTTTTGCTTGCCGAAGGATTTCTTGAGGTGGAAACACCCGTACTTGAAAACACGACGGGTGGTGCCGATGCACGTCCTTTTGCGACACATCACAACGCACTCGATCTTGATATATTCTTGCGCATCTCGTGCGGCGAACTCTGGCAGAAGCGGCTCATGGTTGCAGGCTACAATAAAGTGTTCGAGATCGGTCGTATCTTCCGCAACGAAGGCATGAGCCCCGAACATGCGCAAGACTACACGCAACTTGAGTTTTATTCCGCATACACGAATTACGAAGAAGGAATGAAACTCGTTGAGCGCATGTATCGCCATGTGGCACAAGAAGCATTCGGCACGCTCACATTCACCATCCACGGATTTGATGTTGATCTGGGGAAAGAGTGGGAGCGTTATGATTATGCAGAGACGATCAAAAAATTTACTGATGTGGATATTGCGAGCGCACAACTTGCCGATATCGAAGACGCACTCAAGCGGCTCAAAGTGGAGTATGACCGAAAGGGATGGAATCGCATTCGTGCTATTGATACGTTATGGAAATACTGTCGCAAGAAACTCGGCGGCCCCGGGTTTCTCATCAATGTTCCCGTCGAAATGTCACCGCTCGCAAAACTCCGCGAGGGGACAAATGTCGTGGAGCAATTCCAGCCGATCATCGCAGGAAGCGAAGTGGGGAAGGGCTACAGCGAATTGAATGACCCCGTCGATCAAGCGGCACGTTTTCAAACACAGCAAGATATGCGCGATGCGGGAGATGCCGAAGCGCAAATGTTTGACCGCGAATTTGTCGAAGCGCTCGAGCACGGCATGCCACCCACCTGCGGTTTCGGAGTCTCCGAACGACTCTTCGCATTCCTCGCAAACAAACCTATCCGCGAAGCCCAAATCTTCCCCCTCCTCAAACCAAAGCAATAATAGCAAAAGCCGACGTTGTGGTCGGAAGGCGATGCATATGTGCATCGCTTTTTTACGGTAAAAAGATGAATTTTTTTGACTGATAAAACCGCTCATTTTAAGGGGGAATTTTGCTTATGAGGGATGTGGATAACTTTGTTGTTGCTCTGTGGGGAAGAGTGGGATACAATGGTAAGCATGTGGGAGAAAGTGGGAAATTGAAAAAGTTCACTTTCCGCATGAGATGAGATGGATAGTATGCCCCTGTAATGTCTGCTTGTGGGAGTGTGACAGTGCAGGGGTTCTATCTTCGCCATCGTATGATTCACCGAAAACACATAAAGAAACCTTGCACTTGGCGCGTTCTTCTTCACGGTAGAGTGCGCCAAGTGCAGGGCTTCCAAAGCCGAAAGTATCCAACATTCAATATGTTCATAGGAGAATATACACACACTATCGATGAAAAGAAACGCCTTTCCGTGCCCGCAAAGTTTCGCAAGGAACTCGGGAAGAAGGCGGTTATTACCTATGGACTCAACAAGTGTCTTGCACTGTATCCAATGAAAGAATGGAAAAATTTCGCCGAGCGCCTCGCGAAGCTTTCGATGGGGAAGTCCGAAGATCGCGGTTTTTCACGCACGATGCTCTCCGGTGCATTTGAAGTGGAGATCGATACGATTGGGCGCATCCTTATTCCCGATACGCTGAAGACATTTGCGAGTCTCAAAGGGAATGTCGTCCTTACGGGTGTCTATGACCGTGTTGAAGTATGGGATGAGTCATTGTGGAAGTCCTACAAAACCCAAACGGTGTCCGAGGCGGACCGTATGGCTGAAGAACTTGGTGCACGCGGAGTATTTTAGCGGTTTCGGTGTTTCGTCATTACGGGGGAGAGGGCTCACCGGTAATGACGAGCGACCGAAAGAGGGATTGCTCGAGTGGTGAATAATCGTTATGTCGCATACCAGTGTTCTTTTACATGAATCCATAGCAGCACTGAAGCCGAGCGCGGGAATGACTATCCTTGATGCAACCTTTGGCGCAGGGGGGCACAGCCATGCCATTGCCGAGGTCATTGGAAGATCGGGACAGCTCATTGCTTTCGATGCCGATCGCACGGTGTTTACTCCGGAAAAAATCCAAGAGCTTGAACGTCTCACGAAATTCACTCCTATTGTGGAAAATTTTCGTCATATTGATGAGTCGTTCAAGCGTTTGGGGAACATTTCCTTAGACGGAGCATTGTTCGACCTCGGACTTTCAAGCACGCAGCTTGAACGTTCGGGAAGAGGATTTTCGTTTCAGCGTGATGAACCGCTGCAGATGACATTTGCCCATGATGCGCACGAAGGGAGTGTTACTGCGGCGACGGTGCTGAATGAGTGGAGTGAAGAGACACTCAGAACAATTCTCGAGGGATTCGCTGAAGAGCGTTTCGCTCGTTCCATTGCAAAAGGAATTACCGAAGCGCGGAAGGTGCGTCCGTTTACGCGAACCGGTCAACTTGTGGAAGTTATCCACAACCATACACCAAACCGGTATCACCATGGACGGACACACTTTGCCACGCGTACGTTTCAGGCCATCCGGATGGCAGTCAATGATGAACTCGGCTCAATTGAACATGGCATCAGTGGTGCGCTCCTTCATATGAAGACTGGCGGACGCATTGCGGTCATCAGTTTTCACAGCATTGAGGATCGCGCGGTGAAGCAGCTCTTTCAAAAATTTATCGAGGAAGGTCGAGTGGAACGAATTTCGAAGAAGCCGCTTATCGCAACCGAAGAGGAGCGTATGACAAATCCTCGTGCGCGCAGTGCAAAACTCCGGATTATCGAAAAGAAATAGATTGAATCAATTTTTATAATATGGTCAAAATTATCATTGCACAATTTGAAGAATACGACCGCCGAATTTTTTGGGCACTTTTGTCATTTCTCGGAATTTTTCTCGCGGCATATATTTATTTTCTCGCAGTTTCCGTCTCTGCAGTGGTCCTGCGCAAATCCGCAGAGCAAGAGGTGTCGAGAATGACCGCCAGTATTTCGGAGCTTGAGTCAGAGTACGTTGCGCTCGATAAAGATATTGATCTTGCGCTCGCGTATGAGCGGGGCTTTGCGGATATCGGCACTCCGCGCTATATTTCATCTATTCCTCCGGTACAGACGTTCTCCCTCCGCAGCCCCGTTCGTCCTTAATCGTAAAACCTAACCTTCTCATGTTGTATGCGCGGTGATGAACGAAAACGATTGCGGATCATTGCCGTCTCCGTACTCCTTGTCGGAGCGCTTTTTATTGCGCGTCTCTATTTCCTGCAGATTATCCATGGGGAAGATTTTGTCAAAGAAGCCGATAGTCAATATGTGGCAACACTCCCTAATCTTTATGAACGCGGCACTATTTATTTTCACGAGAAAGATGGGAGGCTCGGCGCGGCCGCGACGGTAAACAGCGGATACATTGTTGCCATTAACCCGAAAGAAATACTCAATAAGGAAAAAACCTACGCCGCCATCGCCGCAATTATCCCCATTGACCACAATGAATTTATCGCAAAAGCCTCCAAAAAGGACGATCCTTATGAAGAAATCGCACAGCGTATCTCGCGGGCGAGTGCCGATCAATTGGAAGCGGCGAAACTCCCGGGTGTTCATCTTTTTCGGCAGACATGGCGCTACTATCCGGGGAAGACACTTGCGGCACAGCTGATCGGTTTTGTCGGCTATAAAGGCGATATCCTTACCGGGCGATATGGACTCGAGTCATACTATAATGACGTACTCAATCGCAAGGGCGAGAATTTGTATGTGAATTTTTTTGCAGAACTCTTTATGAATTTAAGTGAGACGCTTTTTGATCGGAGCAAACAAGAAGAAGGCGACCTTGTGCTCACGGTTGAGCCGACCGTGCAAGCATTTCTGGAAAGTGAATTGGAGAAGGTGATGAGCGACTGGAATTCCGATCTGGCCGGTGGAATCATTATGGACCCGAAGACCGGAGCGATTTATGCGTTGGCGAATAATCCCACCTTCGATCCCAATGAATATGGCAAGGTGAAAAATCCCGCAGTGTTCGGCAATCCCGCCATAGAGAATGTTTATGAAATGGGTTCCACGGTAAAGCCGCTTACGATGGCGGCGGGAATTGATGCCGGTGTGGTAAGTGCCAATACAACCTACAACGATACGGGGCACACGACACTCAACAATAAGACATTCGGCAACCATGATGGCAAAGGGCGCGGACCGGGAACAACGATGCAGCGTGTCCTGAATGATTCGCTCAATACCGGCGTTGCGTTTGTAGTTTCCAAATTGGGCAATCAGCGTTTTGCGGAGTATATGCTCAATCATTTTTCACTCGGAGATGAAACGGGGATTGATCTTCCCGGGGAACGTCAGGGACTTGTTGCAAATTTAAGTTCGACGCGCGATATTGAATATGCGACCGCATCATTCGGGCAGGGTATTGCAATGACACCGATCAACATCATCGCCGCACTCGCATCGCTGGGGAATGGGGGATATACGGTTTCCCCGCATGTTGTCGATGAGATCCGCTATACCTCGGGAAAGGTAAAAAAGATCAGCCCCAATCCTCCCGAACGTGTGCTCAAACAAGAAACCTCGGAGGAGATTACGCGCATGCTCGTCGCGGTTGTGGATAAGGCATTGCTCGGAGGCACGGTAAAAATTCCCGAATATTCCATTGCGGCAAAGACCGGTACGGCGCAGATGTCAAATCCGGATGGAGGCGGATACTATGATGATCGCTACCTGCATACATTCTTTGGATATTTTCCCGCCTATGATCCGAAGTTCATTGTTTTTCTCTATACTGCTTATCCGAAGAACGGCGCAACGTTCGCGTCGCACACGTTGACCCATCCTTTTATCCGGATAACAAAATTTCTTCTTCATTACTACGATATTCCTCCTGATCGTGTTGCAGAAACCAAGGTGGCATCGTTCACCCACTAATCTATGCGCAAATTTTTCAAATCATTTATTATTCACGCGTTGACATGGGAGGCACGACAAGTGCTTCGCACGCGGCAGCCCTTTATTATTGCGGTAACCGGAAGCGTGGGGAAAACCGGAACAAAAGATGCGATTTATCATGTCCTTCAACATTCAACCACTATCCGCAAAAGTGAAAAAAGCTTCAATAGCGAGCTCGGCATCCCGCTGACCGTTTTGGGGCTTCCGAATGCGTGGAAAAATCCTTTAGGGTGGATATGGAATATCGTGAAAGGTTTTTTACTGATCATTTTTCCTTTGGCGTATCCCAAGTTGCTCGTTCTTGAAGTGGGTGCCGATCATCCCGGTGATATCAAGCGCACGACCGAATGGATGAAGCCGAATATTGCCGTCGTTACACGGCTTCCTGATCGTCCGGTACATGTTGAAAATTTTATTTCTCCCGGAGAAGTTACCAAAGAAAAAGCTGAATTGGTGAAAGCACTTCCGGTGAATGGTGTGTTTATCGCAAATGGCGACGATCCGCTTGTGCTTGGCTTAATGAGTGCAACACGAGCGCGTATGTTTACCTATGGCTTCGGGGAACACGCGCAAGTGCGTGGAAGCTATCCTCAGATTGAATATACCGAAAAAGAGGGGATGCGTTTTCCTGTGGGCATGTTGTTTCGCGTTGATTGGCAGGGAAGCAGTGTGCCGGTCCGTCTTCCCGGGGTGCTCGGAGTATCGCCGTGCATGGCGGCTCTTGCCGCGCTCGCGGTGGGTATTGTGCGCGGCGAACCGCTACTTCCCTTGGCCGAAGCATTGGGCACACTTTCATCGCCGCGCGGTCGCATGCGCATCCTCGAGGGAAAACAGAAGAGCATCATTCTTGACGATACCTACAATGCATCACCGGTTGCAGCCCTTGCCGCACTGCATACACTCCAATCAGTTGAAGGAGGGCGGAAGATTGCAATGCTGGGAGATATGCTTGAACTTGGCGAGTATAGCGAAGAAGAACATCGCCGTATCGGAATGTTGGCAGGGGAGATTGTCGACGAGCTTGTTGTTGTGGGGCCTCGCGCAAAGTGGATTGCCGCCGCCGCGGCAGAAAAGCTCACTCCTTTGCATATTCATGAATTTGAGAACTCTGTTCTTGCGGGAAAATGGATGGCGGATGCGCTCCAAGCGGGGGATGTCATTCTCGCCAAAGGTTCCCAGGGTTCGGGGGAAAATATGATTCGCATGGAGCGGGCAGTCAAATTACTTCTCGCGAACCCCGACGATGCGGCCAACTTGCTTGTCCGCCAAGAAAAAGAATGGCTTGCGCAGTATCGGTAAATTACGCCCCCAATCTCTCACTACCTTTTGCTCATTTTTTCTGTTAGGGTTACTGGAGGTGTATTTTAGGAGAATGATATGTTTTTATTTCGACGACTCGCTCAGCACGATGCGCAAGCGGTCATTTCGCTCTTTGCTCAGTTAACTCAAAAACCCATCGCTTTTGACGTGGTCGCGTGCATGCAGGACCCCAACCTTCATGCGTTCGTTCTACTTGAGGACGGTGTGATTGTTGCTTTTGGAGCCATTGTTTTCTATCGCACTCCAACCAAAGGGAAAGTGGCAACCATAGAGGATATCATTGTGGATCAGTCAAAAAGGGGAACTGGTCTCGGGAAGGAAATCGTCTCACGTCTTGTTGCGCTTGCTCGTCAAGAACAAATTTGTTTAATTCATCTCACGAGTAATCCCACAAGGCTTGCCGCCCGCAAACTCTACGAATCGCTCGGTTTTGTTCTTAAGGATACTGGAGTTTTTCAGAAAGTTTTATAAATCTCTCTCATGTCAAGGTTCAACCTTGACATGTTTTACGTCTCCGTTTCGTTAAGTTTGCATGGTGTGCGCCGTCAGACCACTCCTCCTTTATTCTGACGATGCCTCACATTTACTTGTCCGTCAAGAAAAAGCATGGCTTGCGCAGTATTGATATCCGGGAACGATATTTGACGGCATCCATTCTTCTGCATATACTGGAGAATTGAACGCAAACTCATGCGATTTTTTTTACGAATAATTTAACGTACTATGAAAAAATACACCAAAAAAGTCATCCATTCGCCGATTGAGAATACGCTTCAGGTTATCGGAAGCAAATGGACCGTGCTTATTATCGGGGAATTGATGGGCGGGGTAAAACGCTTTGGGCAACTCGAAAAGTCACTTATGGGAATTTCTCCGCGTACACTCTCGCTCCGTCTCGCAAGTCTGGAAAAATACGGCATTGTCGATCGTAAGGTATATCCTGAGGTCCCTCCTCGTGTTGAATACCGACTCTCGGCATTGGGACGATCTCTTGAGCCTGTCCTCAAGACCATGCAGAATTGGGGAGTAAATTTTGCAAAGAAAAAAGGGAAATAACCATGGTTATCCGAATCTCAGAATTCTCGCAAAATTCTGAGATTTTGTTATACTCGAAATTACTGTTTTGTTTGTGTGAGATTAGAGAATCAAAATGCGTATCGAGGCAGAGCGCATGCACTAGCTCTAGGGAGAGATATGCGCCAGAATTTACACATCGGGCTATCGGATAGTGGTAGTCTACATGCATGGGGTGTGAGCTGTGGCATTGGGAACCCATGCAGCATGGGAGCCACAGCGCAAGACCTTTTGAGAGAGTTTCAAGTTCAGGCTTTTGCTGAACGAAGAAAATATCCAAAAGGTGTACAGCTCCTGTAAGGAGTGCGGCGGCAGTTTGATAAAATAATAAGTATCGGGCTATCGGATGGTAGTGGTCTATATGCCAAGAAAACTATAGGGTGCATCGCACCAAAAGTGAACAGTGGGAAACGATAAAGAATTGATACATCGGGCTATCGGATAGTGGTAGTCTACATGCATGGGGTGCATGCGGCGGCAGTTCGATTCTGCCTAGCCCGACTGAAAGGAGGAGCTAAGAAAGCATAATA
>JGI1358J11329_10002599_pt1 | contig 13840 bp, 10 predicted proteins | sample Subgroupgradi54m_FD_11329 | JGI IMG/M metagenome (IMG submission 11329)
CAACCAGTGCCTCTCGCCCGCCGGCAAGCGTGCACGTCTGAGCATCCTGATCTATCACCGCGTATTGCCGCAGACCGACCCAATGATGCCGGACGTGCCCGATGCACGGCGCTTCGAACAACGGATGCGCGCACTGCGTGCCAGCTTCAACGTATTGCCATTGGGCGAAGCGGCCACCCGCCTGCGCGAAGGCACACTGCCCGCGCGTGCTGCCTGCATCACGTTTGACGACGGTTATGCCGACAACGCCACCGTGGCGCTACCGATTCTGCAAAAGCTGGGATTGCCTGCCACCTTCTTTGTCAGCCCCGGCTTCCTCAACGGTGGACGCATGTGGAATGACACGGTGATGGAAACAGCACGCCGCCTGCCGGCTGGCCCGACTGATCTGGCATCCCTCAATCTGCCCACGTTGACCGTCAATGACGCTGTCTCGCGCCGTCATCTGGCGGAAACCGTGATCCGCGCCACCAAGCACCTGCCACCACAGCAGCGCCAGCACAAGGTCGATGCCTTCGCTGCGCGCGTCGCAAGCCTGCCAGATGATTTGATGATGACCGATGCGCAAGTGATCCAATTGCATCAAGCCGGGATGGAAATCGGCGCGCACACCATGACGCATCCGATCCTGGCAAAAATCGACAACGCCACCGCAGAACACGAAATCCGCGACAGCAAACTCTATCTGGAAGATTTATTGCAGACCAACATCGACCTGTTTGCCTACCCGAACGGCAAACCGGTGCAGGACTACCTGCCGCAGCATGCACGCATGGTGCGCGCACTGGGTTTCCGTGCTGCTGTCTCGACGGCCTGGGGCGTATCAACGCATGGCAGCGATCTTTATCAATTGCCACGCTTCACCCCGTGGGATACAGCCCCCCTCAGATTCCAGCTACGGCTATCCCACAACCTTCTTCATTTAAACAGCCGATCCGCGTAAACTGCCGCCGAAAACAGCTCCCGGGTAAATATTTTCTGCGTGAACAAAGTCTCCTGCATCTGCCCGGATTGACAAAAGTGTTGTGCCGCCGCATAGAAATCGGAAGCCGGTCTCAGCAGGCGGCTCGCCAGCCCGGATGAGACACAATAAAACGGCTTGTCATCCACACTATCCAACCACTCGCTCAAGCCGAAATTCGGATCGTCCGACCAGGCCAGTAAAGGCACACTGTGCAAACGCCGCCGCTGCTCAGGCGTGAAGGTGGTGACAAAACGGAAACTGTCTTCGCCTGAACCAATCTGGCTGAACATGCTCCGGTCGAATACCCCCTCATCGTAAAACCATTTCAGCAACGAAGGTTTGTGATCACCGAAGACAACAAACAGGGCGCGACGTTTTTCTTTGCGATTGTGAATCCGCACCTTTTCAACAAACGCAGAAAGTTGCCGCATGGTTTGATCCAACCGCTGCGTGTAGTCCCCATATCCATGGTTTTTACCCTCGGCATACGAACCATGGGTATGCACCGTCAGCAAAAAGAAGAAGCGGTTCGCTGCGGCCTTGCGCGCGACCTGCTTCCAGGCCGCGTCGAACAGCAGCGCATCGTCCGGCCAGCCTTGTCCATTCCACCCCATCTGTTCGAGAAAGATCAAATGTTCAAAACCGAACTTGGGATAAACAATGTTGCGCTTCCAAAAGGCGGCGCGGTAATTATGCATGGCATAGGTTTCATATCCCTGGGAATGCAATTCGCGCGGCAGCGTGGCTGCATCTTTGCGCATCACCACACCAAAATTGGTATAGACCACGCCGCCTAGTTTGCGTGCCGGCAATCCGGCCAACATCTCGAATTCAGCATTCGCCGTATTGCCGCCGTACTCCGGGCTGTACGCAGTACGTGCCTGAAAACCTTGTTTCAACAAATGCTGGATCGGCGTATTTTGCAGCGCATGCTCCGGCCCCCAGCAGGCTTCGCACAACACCAGATAGACATCCAGCGGCACATTCGATTGATCAACGATCGGCGGTAGCGTTGAATTATTTTGATAGAAAGGAATCGGGGCATCCCCTCGTCCAGGAACATTGATCGTCTCGGCAGTAAACCATATGTGTCCCAGCAAACTATTCGTGCGCACACTCGTGCTGGCGGCATCCCAACGCTCGTAAGAAAGCGCCAGTTTGTCGCGCAACAATCTTTTAACAGGCTGCTCAAGAACAGGTGCCCAACCAGTCTGAAGCAGAAGGGCAAACGATAAAGGCAACAGCGCTGCTGCACGCCACCACCAGCGGCTACGGGCACGCTGAAAAACAGTGGAAGCAACCAATGCCAGCACTAACGCACCCACAGCAACTGCAATGCGCAGATCAATATACGAAGTCAAATCCGCCGTCTGACCATACGACACCAGATCGATCGCCATCAAGGGGTCAGTGGTGGCCTGCATTTTTTTCTGGTTGATCACGTGCAGCAGATAGATAACCGTTACCGTACAAGCGAGTGCACCAGAGCGCCGGAAGAAGGCCAGAGAAGCAAAAAACAAGACCAAGGGAAACACGACGTGCACATAACGATGTACCTCCTGAGTGAGCCATGCCGCCCCTAACAAGACCAGAAAAATGACGGACGCCTCCAACAAACGCGCCCACCAACGCGTTTGGAGCTGCTGTACCGCTTCACCCAGCGCTATCCAGCGCGATTGAACGATATTCATCCTCCCCCCTTGTGTGCTCAGTTCATTCAGTAGTTATTGATGTTTTCATATTTGCGACAGGCTTAACAACGAAGCTCGTCACTCCGAATAAATCGGCGTCTCCCTAACGACCGTTCAACTCATACTTTTCGAACGACAGACAACAGCAATGCAATCACCGATTGCGCGCAACGCTGCCAGGAGAATTCTGCGCTGCGCGCGCGCGCGCGCTCACGCAACTGTTCCCGCAATGGGGCATCCTGCAACAAGCGCCGCAATGCCGTTACCACTTCATCAAGACAATCAGGATTCACCAGCAACCCCGCATCACCCACCACCTCTGGAATCGACGTGCGCGCCGACGCCAGCACTGGAATCCCATGACTCATGGCCTCCAGCAAAGGCAAGCCAAAGCCCTCGTACAAAGACAAATAACTCAAACAAAGCGCATGTTGGTAATACGCCGGCAGTTCCGCTTCGCTGATGAAGCCGGGCAATACCAGCCGATCCGCCACACCATGCGCCGCCGCAATCTGCCGCATGCGCTGCTGGTCGGCAGCACGCCCCACGCCCAGCAGGACAAGTTTGATGTCAACCTGACCGGTAGTGGCCTGCGCAAAACTGCGGATCGTGAATTCCGTATTCTTGCGCGGCGCGCCACCGCCAAAGGCCAACACATAATTTTCCGGAAAGGGACGCGGGTACACCACATCGGAAGCCGGGTCGCCGCCCCACGGCACCACCTGTACGGTCGCAGCGTGCGCGGGATATTGGCGCTGCAAATCGTCGCGTGTATGCTGCGACACCGCGATCACCGAACGTGCCGAACGCAAACCATGCTGCAAACGTGTTGCAAAACGCGTGCGCGCCTGCGGCGTTTGCCCATCGTCAAACAATAGCGGGATCAGATCATGCACCGTCATCACCACCGGCACCGGTGCCCACCAGGGTGTACCGCTGCTGGTCGCGTGCAGCACATCGCAGTGTGCGCGCCAGACATGCCAGGGCAGACCGACGTTCTCCCAGGTATTCCAGCGAAAACCGGGGCAATTGAAGGTGACCACACGCGCATTCGGCAACTCCGGCGATGCAAACGCCTGGCCCGTTTCACCGAACAGCACAAACTCGAAATCCGGCCGCAAACGCGCAATTTCCTGATACAGCCGGAGCAGCGTCTTGCCTTCACCGCGCGGCTCACGACAGAGCAGGCTGGTGGCGTCAATGCCAACTCTCACAGCACATCACCTTGACGGGCGCCAAAAATAGAATTGTCGAAGTTGATAACAAGCCTGACGTACGATGTACTCATGTCGCTCACTGCTATAGGCTTTGCATATTGGTACGCACATCTTTGATGCTGCGGTAACATGCCCGTATCCAGCGCATGGCAGGGCGTTCAACGCTGTAGGTCACCACAGCAGCCAAAAACAACGCTGTGAAAATCGCACACAGTGTGCTGATGTTCGGAGAAAAGCCACTGGCTTCCATGCGGCGGATCAGCGCAAAACCAATGTATTGATGCAGCAGATAGAGCGGGTAAGAAATAGCGCCGAGCCAGACCATTGGCCAAACAACAAGCCAGCGCAAATAACCCATAACAAACAAAGCGAAAATGAGAATCCCACATATGGCAGAAAATAGGCCCTCACCAGACAACGTAATATTCAACAAAGCCAATGCGGCACACGAAACAAGAATGCCTATATTGAGTTTTCTTTGCTGACTCTCATAATGAGCGTAAATTTTGTAAAAACACATGCCTAAACCAAAGTAGGGAATCAGATCAAGAATCAGGATTTTCCCCAAAGTAAAAGAAGGCTCAAGATTGAAATGTGGGGCTAATAAATAAAATAGTCGTAACAACAACCAGCCAAACAAAAACCATTCCACGCGTGACAACCCGCCCACACAATAAATCAAGAACATGCCTGCATAAAAGAACAATTCGATTTGTAAAGTCCAATAGCTCCAATCCACGTGTGGCGTGCGAAACATATCCTGAATCATGGTTAGATTGATCAGCATTTGCCCAAAATTGCGTTCATGGCCTGGCAAACCCAGACTGGAAACAACCGCAAAAGTCAGGAGAACACTGGCCCAGTAGGCCGGATATAAACGGGAAAAGCGGGACACCACAAAATCCAAGGGGGCCTGACATTTCTCCAATGTCATTAAAATCACAAATCCACTTATCATGAAAAACAAAATGACAGCAAAACCATCTGCATGCAGCAGAATGCTACTGGCGGGCTGGTCTGGAAACAGTTTGACGTAGGACGCAGTTAGATGTGACAAAGTAACCAACAATGCCGCCAACCCTCGCAAGCAATCGAGCTCCGCAAGACGTGGTTTAGCTGAATCAGCAGGAGAATTTTTTTTCATGAGCAATTAGATATCTAATACGCAGCAAGGCAGGAGCAACTGGGAACCTGTTTTCCGAATAAATCGGCCTTCCTCTAGCGCTTGTCCACAATCGGCATTGCGTCTGTTTTCTGTGGAGCAGGCTCGCTGACAGGTGCGGGGGCTGGTTCTTCTTTTTGCGGAGCGACTACGATTTCCGCCGGCAGCACATTCACATCCACTTCTGAATTCCACTTGCCGCTCTTCTCCAGCCGGGTACGCAGACCGGGTAATTTGCTGCCCATGGCATAGACTTTTTGCGCATGCCAGTTGGCCTTGTCAGGCTGATTCAGATCGAGGTAGGCCAGCGCCAAGTTGTATTGGGCCTCAACATAATTGTTATCCAGCCTGAGTGCCTGGATATATTGCTCGGCCGCTTTGTCCGGCTGCCCATTACGTTGATAAAACATGCCGCAAATCATGTGTGTAGATGCTGTCCCGGGGAAAAGAGCCAAGGCCTTTTCAATACGTTCCAGTGCCAGTGCGGGACGTTTTAGCCGGAACGCCGCTTCAATCATCATTTTCAAGGCCTGCGGGTGGTTGGGAATATAGTTCAGGATGTAATCAAATTCGCCGACCGAATATTCCAGCCGGTTGCGAGTGCCTGAATACAGATCAGCAATCCCTTTGTACAGGTGATTACCTTCGGCGGAACCTAACATCGGCGGCGCAATGCCTGTGCGGCCGTAGTAGTCGTAATGCCGCTGCGGGCCAATCTGCGCTATCCCAAGCGCGGGCCAAAGGGTGCACCCAAACACCACCCACAGCAGCCATCTGTTTTTTTTCATCGCATTCCCCCGTCTTCGCGTTGTCACACACATCACACCGCTGGCCTCAAAGTAATAGGATAATAACGCCTTTTGCTGCGCCTACGATCAGATCTTTTCGACACCCATCCATGCGCGACCTGCTGCTCACTGCCTTTATATTTACTATCGCCCCTATTGCGCTTTATCGCCCATGGATCGGCGTGCTGGCCTACTTCTGGCTCAGCCTGATGAATCCGCACAAGCTGAGTTGGGGCTTTGCTCTCACCATGCCGTTTGCCCAAATCATCGCACTAGCGACTCTGGGTGGGCTGCTGTTTACCAAGGAACGTAAAAAAATTCCCTGGACGCCTGAATTAGCATTGATGTTCATTCTGGGCATCTATTTCACCATCAGTACGCTAGCTGCTTGGGATCCGAACCACGCCTGGATACGCTGGACTGAAATCATGAAAATCTACCTCATGACATTCATCATGACCATGCTGATCTACAACAAGGAAAGGATTCGCTATCTATTGTTGGTGGCAGCTTTGGGGATCGGTTTCTATGGTTTCAAAGGCAGCCTCTTCACGCTACTGGGCGGTGGTGCCGGAACGGTGCGTGGCCCCCCGACAAGCTTCATCGGTAGTAATAATGAAATTGGTCTGGCGTTGTTGATGGTGGTGCCAATTCTGGTTTTTCTGGCGCGTGAAGAGCCGCACAAATGGCTCAAACGCCTGCTCTGGGGAATAGCCGGGATGAGCGCGCTGTCCATCATCTTCACCTACTCGCGCGGCGCCATGCTGGGCTTGGCCATCATGCTGCTTCTGTTGTTTCTTAAAAGCCGCGCCAAAACTCTAGCACTGCTAGTGTTTATTCCGATCGTCTGGATCGGCTACCAATGGGCGCCTGAGTCGATTTTCAAACGCGTTTCCAAAATCGAAACCTATCAAGAAGACTGCTCGTCATTACAACGTCTGCAAGCCTGGAAAGCCGCTTGGAATATCGCCAAGGACAATCCTTTGACGGGGGGCGGCTTTGAACTTGAATACTCACCTGACGAACAACGCTGGCTATCTCACACTGACCCCATCCTGCTGCCAGAGTGCAAAAACGAATCGCGCGCCTTTCACAGCCTGTATTTCCAGGTGATCGGACATCACGGTTTTGTGGCGGCGTTTCTATATTTTCTGATGCTGCTGTTGGTACTGATCCGTTTGTACCGACTACGCAAGCTAGCGAACAAGCAGGCAGAATTGCAATGGATCGGCAACTACGCCGATGGAATTTTTCTCGCCATGATCGGTTTTATGATCTCCGGCGCATTTATCAACGTCGCCTACTTCGATTTGATGTATCTGTACCTTGCACTTGCCGCCGTATTACAGCGTGAGGTGAATGCGTACGATGCTGCGCAACAACCAACCCCGGGCCGTCTCGTCTCAAAGCAAAAGCCGCATTTACGCCCCGGGTAGGCCATCTCTCAAGGCTTCTCCATCGCTTGCCGCAACAACTCCAGCACGTACTGCACCGGCACCGCATAGGTAATNCCCGATGGATTGCTGATCGCCATTTCACGNTTNCCCTTCACCATGCCACCGGAAACGATCGCCACGATCTCGCGCNTCTGCGGATCATAGATCGGACTGCCGCTATGGCCCGGAAACCCGGTCGCGTCGAGCTGGTAAATCGTCGAAGGTTTGTCGCGCAATGTACGAATCGCGCCGGCATTGAGCTGCTGCGCATGCGGGATCGACAATACTGCGAAGGTCACGGCAGAAATCATGCCGCGATGGGTGGTCAACGATACACCGTAGCCTTGCCCCAGCGCATAACCGGTAAAGGCCAACTCACTGCCGACCGGCAGAAGTTCAGACATCACCGATAATTTCAGCGCGGGTAAAGGCTCCCCCTCGATCCGCAGCAAAGCCAGATCGCGCTCCCGATCCAGCCGTTTGACTTGCGCCCCGCGCATCTGCACACGCAAGATCGAATCGTTCGGATCGCGGCGAAACAGAAACACCGCCATCTGCTCGCGCTTGTCCGTGTCCAGTGCACTCGGTACGAGGTGGGCATTGGTCACGATCCACAAACCATCGCCGACCGCGAAACCTGTGCCCGCCAGCCGGTAGGGTGGCTGGCTGGTTGGGGTGAGTACCCCAACCCCCACAATCGAATGTTGTACTTGCTCGATCGCTGCCGGATAGGGGTTGACTCGCTGTGCATGACAAGCACATGACCACAGCAGCACAATGCAACACCATCCCGTCAGAATATTTTTCATGTTGCCCCTCCCAGGTTTGTCAAAAAATCCCACAAATATTTTGTTCCCGTCCTGATGAACGGTAGAATACGCTCTTTACAAAATAGCTTCAAAAAGAGGGGGAGAAAGCATGTCAATCAGTGTTGCTGTTGTCGGCTTGGGTTATGTCGGTCTGCCTCTGGCGGTGGAATTCGGGAAAAAATTCCGCACCATTGGTTTCGATCTGTCCGAGAAAAAAATCGCCAGCTACCGGAACTTCATCGACCCCACCGGTGAAGTCACTACCGAACAACTCAAAGCCTCCACCCTGCTTGAAGTCACCACCGATGGTGCATGCCTTGCCGGAGCCGACTTCATCATCGTCGCCGTACCTACCCCGGTGAACGAAGCGCATCAACCCGATTTCTTCCCGCTGATTTCTTCCAGCGAAACCGTTGGCAAGCACATGAAGCGTGGCGCCACTGTCATCTATGAATCCACCGTCTATCCCGGCGCCACCGAAGAAGTCTGCATCCCCGTCCTGGAAAAATTCTCCGGCCTGAAATGGAAAACCGATTTCAATGTCGGTTATTCGCCCGAGCGCATCAACCCCGGTGACAAAGAACGCACGCTGACAAAAATCACCAAGGTAGTTTCGGGCGACTGTGCCGACACCTTGAACAAGGTGGCCGAACTCTATGGCGCGGTGATTACCGCCGGCGTTTATCCCGCTTCCAGCATCAAGGTCGCCGAAGCGGCCAAGGTGATCGAAAATACCCAGCGCGATTTGAACATCGCGCTGATGAATGAGCTGTCGCTGATTTTCGAGCGCATTGGCATCGACACTGAAGACGTGTTGAAAGCGGCGGGCACGAAATGGAACTTCCTGCCTTTCCGCCCCGGCCTGGTCGGCGGCCATTGCATCGGTGTGGACCCCTACTATCTGACGCACAAGGCCGACATGCTGGGTTATCACCCGCAAGTGATTCTCGCCGGCCGCCGCATCAACGACGACATGGGCAAATTCATCGCCCAGCAAACTGTCAAGCAAATGATCCAGCACGGCTCCGCCGTCAACGGCGCCAACGTCATCGTACTCGGCCTGACCTTCAAGGAAAACTGTCCTGACCTGCGCAACTCCAAAGTGATCGACGTGATCCGCGAACTGCAAAGTTTCGGCATCAAGGTGCACGTGCACGACCCGCTGGCCGAGTCGGAAGAAGCCGTGCATGAATACGGCATCGGCCTGACCGCCTGGGACGACCTGCCCAGAGCAGACGCGATTGTCGCCGCCGTCTCACATAGCGAATACAAGCAACGCCCGTTCAGCGATCTGGTGAACAAGCTCAACAGCCCGCGCTGCCTGATCGATATCAAGTGCCAGTTCGACCGCAGTGCCGTCGCCGATGCCGGTGTCAATCTGTGGCGACTTTAGGACGCGTCTGAAAATGCCGTTCGCCCTGCGCTTGTCGAAGGGTCTGTTTGCTTATTAAGGTTTTCATCATTCATGACGGGCCTCACGACGGAGTTCGTCATTTACGGAAAAATCAATAGTGATCGATTCTGCTCAGTACGGGCTTCGACAGGCTCAGCGTGTAGGGCGGAAAAGCGCAGCGCCTTCCACCGGATGCGCAATAGCGCGTAGTTGTGCCGGTAAAAGATACATACGGCGGAAGGCGTTGCGCTTTTCCGCCCTACAAGACCTCAATAGTTCTAACTGATGAGTAATATGAGCCCCTTCGAATCCTGTCTGGCCCAATTGCGTGCCACACCAAAAAAATGGCTGGTGACCGGCGTCGCCGGTTTCATCGGCAGCAACCTGCTGCAAGCNCTGCTCGAAAACGNNCANCACGTGGTCGGCCTGGACAACTTCAGCACCGGCCACCAGCACAACCTCGATGAAGTGCAATCACTGGTCAGCCCGGACGCCTGGCAACGTTTCCACTTCATCCGTGGCGACATTGTTGACCTGGAAACCTGCCAGCATGCCTGCGCAGATGTGGACTACGTCCTGCACAATGCCGCGCTCGGTTCCGTGCCACGCTCCATCAAGGAACCACTGGTCACCCACGCCGCCAACATCAACGGCATGCTCAATATGCTCGTCGCCGCACGCGATGCCGGCGTGCAGCGTTTCGTCTATGCCGCCTCCAGCTCCACCTATGGCGATCACCCGGCCCTGCCCAAGGTCGAAGACGTGATCGGCAAACCCCTCTCCCCCTACGCTGTCACCAAATATGTCAACGAACTGTACGCCGACGTATTTGCCCGCTGTTATGGACTAGAAAGCATCGGCCTGCGCTACTTCAACGTCTTCGGCCCACGCCAGGATCCGAACGGCGCCTACGCCGCCGTCATCCCGCTCTGGCTCAAGGCCCTGCTCACACACACCCCGCTCACCATCAACGGTGATGGCGAAACCTCGCGCGATTTTTGTTATGTGAAGAATGTGATACAGGCCAATCTACTCGCCGCCACCGTTCAAAACAAAGACAGCGCAAACCAGATTTATAACGTTGCAGTCGGCGACCGCACCACGCTGAATCAACTGTTCGCCCTGTTGCGTGATGCGTTGGCTCCCACGCATCCGCATGTCGCCAACACCACGCCAAACCATGCGCCGTTCCGCAACGGCGATGTCCGTCACTCGCAAGCCAACATCGACAAGGCAAAAACACTACTGGGCTATCAGCCCACGCACAGTGTGCGTGACGGCATTGCCGAAGCGATCGGCTGGTATGCGGATCACGTCTTGTTGTAATCTCTCAAACCATCAAGAACACCCATGAATCAGCCAACCTTTTGTGGTTCAACACGGCCTGATTCAGCAACCCCACCACAGGAGCTGCAATGAGTATCGGATTGATCGGCATGCCACGTTCCGGCACCACCTGGATCGGCAAGATTTTTGACAGCCACCCAGCCACCCTGTACCGACATGAGCCGGACACCGGCAACGCCTTCAAGCCCATCCCTTTCGCACCGGAGACGAAGGATTTTCTGCACTACCAGGATCTGCTGCGCGATTTCAGCAATACCCTGTGGCAAGTACGGACTGCACGCGTCGCCGGCAAGCGTCCGATTTTTCCCAAACAATATGATCGCTTCGGCACGCGTCGTTTGCGCGAACTGTCGGCTCTGTTGGCGGGCGTCGCTTCACGCCAACTGCGCGACTTTCCCGTACTTGAGTGGACCAGCCGCAGCGCCTATGACTCCAGTACGGTGGTATGGAAGTCGATTGAATCAGCCAGCCGTCTGGGCGTGCTGACACGCACACTGCCAGAAACGAAATTCATTCACATCCTGCGCCACCCCTGTGGCTACGTAGCCTCGGTGTTGCGTGGCGAGCAGAAACAGCGTTTTGTAAATTCCTACCGCGCCTCTGAAGACAATGGCATGTTTGCCGCGCTGGCAAACACCGCGCAAGCCCGACAATACGGCCTGACGGCAGAAACGGTCGCGGCATTCGCACCGGAAGAGCGGCTCGCCTGGAATTGGGTACTGATCAACCAGAAAGCCATGGATGACAACAGCGGGCAATCCAACTACCTGCAATTGAAATATGAAGATGTCTGCATGCAGCCTATCGCCCGCAGCAAGGAAGCATTTCACTATGCCGGGCTGTCCTGGAACACGCAAAGCGAAGCTTTCCTGCAAGCCAGCATCGCACAGGACAACCCCGCCTATTACAGCGTGTTCAAGGACCCGATGAAATCCGCCACCGCATGGCAGCGCGAGTTGACACCGGAAGCGATTGAGCGCGTGCTCAAGGTGTTGCGCCAAAGCACGCTGGCGCACCTGTATCAATGAAACAGGCGGACCCGGATCCCCTCAAGATCGGCAACCGAAACGTCAATCCAAAGCAGACAGCCTCTGCTTGAACCGGCGCGCGGTTTCAATAACCCACGGCGGCAGAAAACACACCAACCAATACAGCAGAGTTTTCCATTGGAACCCTGCGCGCAGCGTCTGAGCGAAGTAGCGCCTGGCTTCGGCAAATTGCTGATGGGTGAACAGCGTATAAGCAGCGGCAGACAGGTAACCCCGCAGCAGTTTTCTGACCGCCAGCGTTTCTTCCGTGTTCAGCGTCGTCCAGCGCTCCAACTCCTGCAGCGTCACGCTATGCGATTTCAACCAGCGCAACCCACCCATTGCATTGCCCCAACTGCTCGCATGCAGACGCCGCTGCATCAATGGCCGGTCGATGTAGCCAAACACCGCTTGATTGGCCAGCCTGAAAGTGATCTGCACATCCTGCGCGCCAATGCTCTCATCCAGCGGTAAAACCTTGCGCAAAATATCCGTGCGAAACATGACAGCACTAGGCATCGGCGCCGCCTGAATCCTTGCCAGATCGACCAGAAAAGAGTCAGAGGTGATCACATAGGCATCCTCACCGACAGCCCGTCGCGGGTATTGGCGCATCGCCTCACCGCGCTCGTCAAAACCATTTTCATCGGTCTGTACGGCGCCGAATTTACTGTAGTCGGTATAGCAGGCCCCCAGCGTTGGCACCTGTTCAAACAGCTTGACCTGTTGTGCCAGCTTGTCTGGCGACCAGAGATCGTCGGCATCCAGCAGAGCGATTAACTCGCCTTGTACATGTTGCATACCGCTATTGACCCCGGCAGAAGGGCCACGGTTTTCTATATGGCTGACCACACGAATACGCGGATCGGAAAAACTGTTCGCAATCTTCACCGTATCGTCGGTCGAACAATCATTGACGACAATCACCTCGAAATTCGCATGGCTTTGCCGCAGCACACTCTGCAAGGTTTCGCCAAGGTAGGGAGCGGCGTTATAAGCCGGGATCAGTACGGATACTTTCATGGACGCCATTCTCAAAATTGGGGACTTCGGGAACATACAGGGCGACAGAAGTCGCAGAGATCTGCCCGGTCGATTCGCTATGCAATCAATTTTTAGAAAGCCCCTTGATGCGCCTGACCCCTGCTGTCAGTGCTGATTTACTCATCCCCCAAATTTTCTTCAGTACACCAACAACACCGAACTCAATCGCAGTAGCCAGAAAATAGGGGTGCCAAAGAACCAGGCGATTGATTAAAGTGAGTCTGTTGTCAGGCACATAAGCACCATATTTTTTCTTTAACGCATCGCCAATGCCTTGCAAAGCTGCATGAGCAGAAGCCTTGTTTCCAAATGCATTCAGTTCCGCCGCGACACGTATCGTTCTTGCGATCAATCGTCTGGAGAGACCCTTGCGATATTCATTCGGGGTGTTTTCCAAATAAAAGATATAGCCGTTACGCGACATCAGGTAGTGGTAATAAGGCTTGTGCGTAAGCCATTCCGAGTGCGTATTGTGTATCACGCAGGCGTCAAAACATATACGATTCAACCAGCCTTTGCAGGATAGCCTGTGCGAAATTTCATTATCTTCAAAATAGGCGAAGTAACGCTCATCCAGAAGTCCGGCATTCCTGATCGCTTCGATCTTGAACAACAAGGCTGCACCGGACAGAAAAACGGAATTGGGCTGCTTCGTTTGCAACAACACGGCCTCTTCAGAGGACTTCGAGAAATACGTTTCCAATACTGACCAGTCAAACCAGGCCCCTTGAAACAGGATGGGACCGTTGGAATTATCACGTCGAATCATGGGTGAAACAGCGCCAACCATCTCATTCCCTTCAAGGGCACATATCAGCGCCTCGAGTGTCCCGGACGGTACGATGCAATCGTTATTCAGCAACCAGACATAATCAAAGCCGTGGTTGATCGCATATTGAATACCAACGTTTTGGCCCCCTGCAAAACCTCGATTCTCATCCAGTCGAACATGTTCCAATTC
>JGI1358J11329_10002605_pt1 | contig 13824 bp, 8 predicted proteins | sample Subgroupgradi54m_FD_11329 | JGI IMG/M metagenome (IMG submission 11329)
TTGCCAGTGTTTTGTATTTTGACTGAAAAATCAGCTGGAAGAAACTCTGTTATAAAATTTTTAACCTTAAACTCGTTTAATAAAGCCGTAGCATTTGCCCCGTTTGCTTTCACCTGCAAAAGTACAGGAATTCCAATTGCACCAACGACACCTGCTCCATTTTGGGTTTTTAAAGAAACATTCTGGGAAATATTGAAAAGCCAGTAATAACCAAAGGCTGCGTCAGATGGAATAGAAATTGTAAAAGGAACATCAAGATAATCGCCTGGGGCGACCGTAAATACATCCTGATCAAATTTTATCCAATTAACAAACTGGTCACCAGCTCCTGGATTTGACATTTTTGTTTCATTTATGTCGGATCCCGCAAGCTTTTTTATTGTTATTTCCAGGTTGAGTGGAACTCTGGAATTGTTTTTGAGTCTTATTTTATCTTTAATGGTACTGCCCGGATATTGATTATATTCAAAGGAAGTCGGAGAGACTGAAATATTCACAGCACTTTTTGTTTGTGCATTCAAAAATTTTACAAAAGTAAAAAAAAGAACCGTTGTAATAATTAAAGAAAGGAGAAATTTCTTGTACATCACATCTTTAGAACCTTCCTGCGGCCGTTACTGTTAATGTATCTGCGTAATCACTGGCTGCCGGAGTATACGCAGTGGCTCTTGCTATATAACAAAGAGTGATTACATCACCGTCGGTTGTTCCGTTAGCTCTTGCAACTGGCTGAAGAATTGTTGATAAAGTTCCACCTGTCGTGGACGTGCTGCAAGTAGTGCCACCTGCGTATTCTGCTCCATAACCAGCTCCTTGAGATACAACTCCGGTTCCATTTGCTGAATCTGTTGTAATAATAGAGTCAAGGACAACTCCTCCTCCTGCACCAACTGTACTTGTTGCATCGTCAATTGTCCCTAAGGTTGCGAGGGTTGTATTAAATTGAGTGGATTTCAGACCTGCGTTAGTATCATTAACCCACATAACCCAGCCTGTTAAAGCATTTGTGGCCACTGTTACTGTTACTGAACCGCTAGTTACTCCTGAAGTTAATAAAGCTCCAAGAGCAATTGTATTTCCGCTCAGTGTTAAAGTAAAATTCTGGGCAACACTTGCTGAAATTACCACTTGGTCATTTGAAATAATAGATACTGCATACGTCGTCTGATCAATAGTTGCGGGAACGCTTGTTCTTGTGGTAATTGTTCCCGTTAAACTGTTTCCTGCTGAAGTTGGAGTTGTGATGGTAGTTCCACCAGCAATATTGAAACAATACATTGTGCCAACAGTTAAATCAGAGGAGGGGAATGTGACAGTTGCCCCCGAAACAGTACTCGCTGTGCCAATTCCAAGCCAAGCTACTGCTCCTGATGGTAAATTTGAGGTGGTAACTGTCCAGTTTAAGGCTGTAGAGCTTACTCCAAAACTTGCTGCCCCCAAAGTTCCGTTTCCCGGGAAAACTACTTGAACGTCATTTTCAATTGCAGTTGTTGCAGGTTTCGCGCAAACCGTGGCTGTTGTTGCCGTGTTTGCTTTGACACGATCAAGGCGGATATAGCTTTCTGTAAAAACGGCTTTAGCCGTTTTTGGAAAGATAAACAAATTTACAAAAAATAAACCTGCGATCAAAAGAGTTAATGAAATATTAAATTTTTTCTTGAGCATTGTAATTATAGTGACATTTATTGATGTATTTTGTCAACCTAAAAATCAGCTGACGCAACGATGGTCAAAGTATCAGCATAATCTGTCGCTGCCGGCGAATATTGTGCGGCCTTTGCTTTTAGCTGAAAAGATCCGTTGCCGGATGTTACCGGAGCGAGGGTTGAATCGAATATTATTCTTTTATTAGTATCAATCAGCCCAACATTGTTGCCTGAACCATTGTACGGCGAAACTAATTCCATTGGCCCGCCGGAAGTTTGAGATACTAAAGTACCCTGAGCGCCATAACCCAGTGTTACTGAAGATAAATCTGCTGACGTTGAAGTAATTGTGTAATTCGCAGTCGTACTCTTCAAACCCGTATTTGTTCCATACATGTAAATTGAGCCGCCTGAATTAGCATTTGTTGAAAGAGTTATATTTACGGTATCAGCCGATGTTGCAACAGAACCTGGAGTGATTGTTCCGATACTGACTGAAAACGGAGGGGACGGCTGACTTGAAGTTGAAAGACTAAAACTTAAAGTAGATCCAATTGTTGAGGTTTGAGCGGTTGGACCGTAAGATGACTGCGTAAAGTTTCCTTTTTTAACTGTAACTTTTACGGTGTAAGTTGTGTTTTGGGTTAGCCCTGAAATCAAAACGCCGGATAACCCTCCCCATACAGTGTAAGTTTGCCAATCTTCCGGACCGAGAACTAATCCGACTGTGTTGTCGCTTTGAACGTATTTTGTGTCAGATACAAAATTGTCAGTTGAAATTGCAATTGCATACTTGGCGTCGGTCGCATTGCTGCCTTGATTGATCACAATTTTCAGTTTGTTGTAATAATTTGCCGGATTTGTAAATGTCGGAGCAGGGGGAACATTTGAAATCAATGTGTAAATAAGCCCGTTGCCTGATTTGAAGTTGGTTGAAACACTTTTGTCAACACCTGGATCGCCGGTAATTCCGAAAAGGTTAAAATTAGCAGACGTTGAGTTTTCAGTCCCTCCACTTCCAAAGCTGTATTGCTTTAATTCAAAGTTAGTGCTTGTTGGCCCTGCAAAAACAGTGTTTGGCAATATAAAAAATAAAAGCAAAAACGAAATTATCAACTTCTTCATATAATAAATGTAGCACAGAAATGATAATATAAATTAGGATTTTTATGTTTAAAAAAACTGCCTGTCTTTTGTTTTTTATAGGACTTTTACTATTTTTTGCAAAAAATATAAAAGCCGCAGTTGGAATTAATGGACAAATTAACTTCCAGGGAAAACTCGTAAATACAGATGGGACAAATGTAACCGACGGATCAAGGACGATAGTATTTACCCTTTACGATGCGGCAAGCGCTGGAACACAGCTTTGGCAAGAATCAGATAGTGTAACAACAACTGATGGAATTTTTCGCGTGGCTCTCGGAGGTGTAACCAGCTTGAGTACTGTTGATTTTAATTCAGACTCTATCTATTTAGGGATTAAAGTTGGTGCTGATTCTGAAATGACGCCAAGAGTCAGGTTTGCTGCAACACCGTATGCTTTTAATTCTCAAAAGGTTGGGGGGCTTACTATAACAGGCACTGCTTCAACCTCGTTTGTTTTCCCGTCTACTTCCGGTGGAACTGTAATTACAACTACTCAAGGAAGCCAAACAATCCAGCCGGCACAAGCAACCGGGACAGTTTTGGGGATTAGCGATATCACAACTCCAACCGGAAACTTAACGGGTCTTGCTATTACATTAAACGGGGTCGGAGCTTTTACCCAAACTGGTTTAAATATAAATTTAACAAATGCATCAGCAACTTCTCAAACTGGGCTTAATATTGTTGTTCCAAACTCAACCGGAAATGGGCTAATAATTAATAATGGTTCGATAAATACTGTGACTTTGTCCCAAGCCGGAATCTTGACTCTAAACGGAAATGACGCAACTGCTGACATTAAAACGTCAGGAACTAATACTCTTAAAATAGATACCGGAGGCGCTGCAGCATTAACGATTGGTGGGACCAATCAGAATGCATTAACACTCGGAAGGTCTGGTGCCACAACTTCTATTAATGGTTCAACAATTCAATTAAACGAGTCCACACTTTCCTCAGGAACTGGATTAAATTATGTAGGACCTAATACAACAACTATATCAACTGCAAAGCTTATTAACATCGCAAATTCAACAACCAATCCTCATACATTTTTATCTCTTGATAACAGAGATGAAACCCTCGGAGGACACGTCAACCAAATCGGAAGTCTTTCGGGAACCATTGTCAAAGTTTTTGTTTACGATACAACAAGTGATATTGACGGCGGACGCTGGACAAATGACGAACATGCGCAGCACGCCAGCTGGTACAACGAAGCATCAAGTGGAACAAGGAGTGCCATCAAAGCTTTTCCCAAAAAAGCAATCCTGATTGCAACTACGACAAATCTTTACGTTTATGACGCCAAAGACAATACTCTTTGGATGCAATTTAATAAAGGGGCAACAACAGCCGAAAGTATGATTGGCCCAACCACAAATTCTGTCGGCACTTCTACTTTTGGCATGAACGGAAGAGTTTATTACGGAAATTCAGGAACTGCCGGAAATTTATACGTTATCGACTTTAAGTCAGACATTGCATTTAAATATTCAACAGCTGCTTATGCGCAGGGAAATATTAATATAAGCTCCAGAAATTCAACAACTCCAACATATCTTACAGTAAGTACTGTGCCCGTTATTGCTGATGCGTCAGTCTCTGATGTTTATGGCACTATCGCAAATGGAAAAACATATATTGCGGTGGGGCTTAATGCAGCTTCAGGTGACAATGGAGCCGTTTCATTAATTAACGAAACAAATTTAACTGTAGCTAATTTTGGAATCGCAGCAAATAATACTCAAGCCGGCCAAGTGTTTCTTATGCCAACAGGATCTTTATATGCAACAATTGGAAATGCCGCATCAGGCTCCACGAATTATGTGATCAAAGTAAAACATAACGCAATTGCATCAAGCGGAAACAATAATAGCTTTACAGAAATTTATGGAAACGCAAACGCCACAACTGGTACAACAACAACTGACGCCATCTTTGGATCCCTTGCCTTCACAGCCGGACCATCACCAATTGATAATACTTTTGTTCCAAATAGTTTATATATAACGCAGGGAACTTCGTTTATTGATGGAAAATCAAACACCATTTATGCAGGAAGTGTTGATAATCTTCTGGTAATTCAAGCAAACGAACAGGCAGCTTCGCCTCAAAGCGGGTCGGCAACTTATTACAATTCCAATCTTATTACGGAAGAAATGATCGGGGACATCAGAACAATGTTGCCAATGGCCGGCTCCGGAACGCTTGCTGCAAATACACTTTTGGCTGGGGCTGATTCGGATGCTTCTGTAAAAGCTGTTGGATTTACGACCAAAGGAACAGCACAACCAACACATACAGCCTCAGGTGTACCAAACGGTATTCGCGGAACAGGACTCACTTTTAATGGAACTACTGATTTTATTTGTACGGCAACTGCAGGCGGGACTTGCGCCAATGTTGCAAATACAGATTTTACAACCGGAAACTTTAGTATTGGATTTTGGCTTAAAGTAGCAAACGCCTATGCAACAGCTTCCACAGTTTTGGATAAACGCACCAATGCAGCCGGCGCCGGTTATTTTGGTCAATTAAATGCAACAGCTAATAAATTTACGTTTACAGTGTCTGATGCAACGCCAAATACGGCAGTCGTAACATCAAATCGCGCAGTTAATGATGGCACTTGGCACCATTACATTGTTACTTGGAGCCGTTCAAATGCAGCCACTTGTGCAGCAACAACTAACCCGTGTAATTTAGCACTTTATATAGACGGATCTCTTGACACAAGTACGGCAAACACCAATGCGGCAACACTGACAAATACAGCAGCACTAAATCTAATGGCAAATTCAGCAACAACAACTGCAGCTTTTGTTGCAGGATCTATGGATGAATTTTTTGTAACAGGAACGCTGCTTAATGCAGCCAATGCTCAATATCTTTATCAATCAGGATATCGCGCGCTTCAAAATCATCCGGCAGCTGGTCGCACTTTCCGGGGAACCACAATTACGCAGGATAACTTCCAGAAATTAAACGGCACAAGTAATCAAGTTGCCGCAGTATCAGCTGATATGGAAAGAGGAATGATTTATGCAGGAACAACTGCAAGCGGCACCGGAGGAGTAACTGTAATTGGAATGCTTTCAGATTCTCTTTCTGATGTTATTACGACTACAACAAGCGACGACAACGGAACGGCTTATTCCTCAAACACGACTCAGAATGCTTCAATATCTTTATCCAAAGGATTCGGAACAGGTGCACTAATTGCAATAGGTAATGCTACAACCGGCTTATGGGCGGAATCTCAAAACACGACTATTAAAGATTTTATGTCAAGCGACTATAATCCTTTTGGATTAACTTTAGATCAATCAAACCTCAACGTTGATCAAACCTTTCGTGTAGTAAATCAGTTAACAAGTAGACTTTCAAATTTAGGACTCAACGTAACAGCACAACCGCAATATACTGAAACATTTAAAGTTGATGCAAATGGAGTATCTTTCGGAACAACTCCTACTCTTGTTTCAGGAGCCAATACCGGATTTTCTGCAACACCTTTAAATTCAGCAAACACAGCAACCTTAAGCGTCGGAAATACAGCAACAACGGATAATAACAACAGAACAGTTCTTAATGTTCAAAATGGTGGAACAGGATATCTTGACATGGAGCTTGTTCGTGGAATGATTAATTTTCAACAGACAAATTATTTTGACGAAGAGTTTACTGAAAAAGCCCTTGATACGACTAATAGAATGACAAGTACAGCTACAGGAACTACTGGACTAACTTGCGGTATTGCAGCAGGAGTAGTCAATGGAATTTATAGAATGACGACGGGGACTATTGCAAATAACAGATGTGATCTTTCAACTCTGGCCACCTTATCAAACGGTTTTTATCAAAGAGGAAATAATCCAGTCTTTGAGGCAAATGTAAAACCGTCTTCAGCAACTAATGGCGGACAAAGAATGGCATTCGGATTCACAGCTGCGGTTTTAGGAGCAGCCGATACATTAACAACGAATCATGCATATATTTTGAAGCGCTCAGCAGATACGGTTTGGCAGTGCTCGGTAGCAGACGGCACGACAGAGCGAGTATTAAGTACTGGTGTTGCAATCGACACTGCCGCATTTCATAGATTAAGAGTCACGGTACAAAACGGAACAACTCCACAAGTAGTTTGCTCAATTGATAATACGTCCGTCGTCATGAACACAAACACTCCCTTGACAGCAACAGCAATGGATATTTACGCAAAAGGAGAGACTGTTGATACCACAACTGAAAATATTGACGTTGATTATGTTAGAGCATGGCAAGATGATCCGCCATTAACAGCCGAATCTTCTGGCACAAAGATTGAAAATATAACTGGTCTTGAAAATCTGGATAACAATAGTGCGTCAGAAAGTGCGAATTTAATTTCAAGTCTTGCTCTCAATCCAAATGGGGAAGATAAGTTAACAATAAAAGACAAAAATGGAAACGAAGTCGCAAGTTTTGACAATAACGGTAACGCAAATTTCATAGGAACAATAACTGCCAAAACAGTAAAAGCTGAATCAATTGTCTTAGCAGTTAACGGAGTGTCTAACCCTAATGCCTCACTTTCTGCAACTCTAAATGAGACGAGGTCTACAATTTTCAACAACCTCTCTTTTCTTAACAAAAAAACAAGTGTAGTTGGAGCACTCGAAGTTTCCGACATTTTATATTCTCAAGGAGGAATCATCGTCACAGGATTAGCTGAATTTAAAGGAAGAATACTTTATAACGACCAAGACACAGCAGGATTCCTTGTAATTAAAAAGGGTGGCGACGAAGAATCTGTTAACTTTGATAAAAAGTACCCTGAAACGCCAATTGTTAATGTAAGTCTGATTTTAGACAATGCAGATACTGAGCAAACCATTCTAAGTAGTGGCATTTATTATGCTCTGAAAAATCTAAGTGAAAAAGGATTTTCGCTAAAACTCAACAAAAAAACCTCTGAAGATCTTAAGTTTGCATGGAATGCAATTTCTGTCAAAAACGCTAAAACAACAACACCCACCCTTTCTCCAACTTCCACTCCAGAGACAACAACTCCGACACCGACTCAAAGCTCCACAATATTACCTATACCTTCTGATCTACCAAATAACGCAAGTCTTAGTGGGCAGCCCTAGCCTAACATGGCTTTAGGACTATTTACAATGTATAATTAAAAAATGAGAAGAATTCCTAAAAAAATAATTTTTATTTCGGCTTTTGTGATAATGCTTATTGTCGCAGCCGCACCTTCGTATTATTTTTTCAATCAATATAAGAATGCCCAAGAACTCTTAAAAAACCCAAATCAAATCGCTCAAAAAGAAATAAAAGATATCGTCGAAAAGATTGGGAAGATATACGATTTACCAAAAGGAGAAGATCCAACTCTTGCCACCGTTTCAGATAAAGACAAACTAAAAGAAACACCTTTTTTCCTAAAAGCTGAAAACGGAGACAAAGTTTTAATTTATACAAAATCCCAAGTCGCAATTTTATATAGGCCAAGCGTTAATAAAATAATCGGAGTTGCACCCGTAAATTTGGGTCAAACTCCTCCACCAGTATTAAGTCAAGTTAAACTTGGTTTAAGAAATGGCACAACCACAACAGGATTAACAAATAAAGTAGAGCCCGATATTTTAAAAGCATATCCACAAGCTAAAATAGTTGTTAAAGATAATGCAGCAAAAAACGATTATCAAAAAACCCTTGTAATAGTTGTTAACGACAGCAGCAAAGACGCTGCTAATCAAATCGCAAAAAATATAAACGGCAGTGTGTCGCTACTTCCAGCAGGAGAAAGCCAACCAGACGGAATAGATATTCTAATTATTTTAGGCAAGGACAAAGCTTCTTAACTCGGCACTAAGCAGGAATTACCTTCAAGTTTATCTGTGCAAAAACTAGGAGAGCAATAATAACTACAATTATAAAAATTAAATATAAAACAAACACAAACTTCCCCGATCCAGGAAGATATTTACCAAAATCATAATAAGAAGAAAACTGAGGCGAAAGTCTACCTAAAAATTTTGTTACAACAAATACAGCCAAAATATATCCCAAAACCAAAAGAATTATAAACACCATAAGAATATTGTATACCATAAACATTTGGAAAGAAGCCTAATTAAAGATATAATACAAAGAGTTTCGGGGTGTGGCTCAGTTGGTAGAGCGCTCGCTTTGGGAGCGAGAGGTCGTGAGTTCGAATCTCGCCACCCCGACTCGTGCGGGTATAGTTTAATGGTAGAACGAGAGATTTCCAATCTTTCGGTCCGGGTTCGATTCCCGGTACCCGCTCCGAATGGAGTTTTTGTTGTCGTGGTTTGAAGTTTCCTCAAGTAGTTCTCATTTCCTCGAGTTCGAGTCTCAATTTTAACAAAATTTTTGTTAATCTGGGCAAATTCAATACCAGTAACGGGAATCGAACCAGAACATTTGATCTATAGAAGGTTAATAAGTAAACTTTGAGAGCCTTACCTTTGCAAAAGTTCGTCGGCTAGTGGCATTGCTATTTCTTGATTAATTTGTTTTACTTCATCAAGGTAAAAATGGTTTTTCCCGTTATACGAGAGAAAACCTTGCAGACCTTTAATAATTCTGGAATACAACTCATCAAATTTTTCTGGATTTTTTTCTCGTAGCTCTCGTAATTTTCCTATTAAAACATTTCTTAAACTTTCCCGATTACCCGCTATCGTCTGCAAGTCGGAGGAAAAAAGAAGCGCAATTAAGCCGTGAATGAGATCATCTTCTGTATCTAATTTAATTACTGTTTCCTCAAGATCACCATTAATATCAAAAATGCCCTCTTCAACATAGAACGACATCATATGTTCTTCAACGTATTGTCCTTGTTTATCCTCTGAGAGGTTCCCCCAATGATTTGGATCGTTAGAATATTGTCCAGGATTTGCCTTATTTTTCTCTTGGTATCGTTCAATCCTTTGTTTGAGGTCATCTAACCTTACTTCCAAAAGTCTTTTATAAAGATCAGGATATTTTTCTTTGATCTGAGTAACAACAAAGTTTTTAAGTTCGGCTGTTTGTAGCAAATCACTCGCCTGACCATAACCAAAATATGAAATATCAGAAGGGAATTTGCTTCGATCAATAACAAGCATCAGATCAATATCACTCCCCGGTCGAGCATTTCCTCTCAAAAGTGATCCCGTAACTAAAATTGCCGCGCCAGTTTTTTCTACAAAATCTTTATGTTCTTGCGATAGTTGTTGTTCAAAAAAAACGCGACAAGCTTCTAATACTGCAAGAGAATAAGGGGAATAGTTTTCTCGATTAGAAAAACGTTCAACCCAATTGGGTGGAGTCGTAGAATTAGGTTCTTGAGAACCTGTTAGTTCTGAAAGGTTAGTCATTGGTGAGTACAACTATTTTAGACCTCTGCGGCTAAGATGGATCACTGACTAGTATCGTGCCACCAGCTCCCTAATAATAAGGTACCTTCACCGCAGAGATCATTCGGTAGTCTAATATTATCATAAGTTGACTTATCAGTAGCGCTTTATTCTTCGCACTTTCTTGAAAACTTGCTCAAACAAACAGAAATCAACACTCTTGAGATGGTCTTTGAATTCGTTAAACTGTATAATCTTGTCAGAAGTAAGATAAGAACGAAAAACAATCTTGATCACTGTAAAGAAGGAGAGATTTGGATTTTCCTTTAGGTACTCTTCGACATAATCCTCTACGGGCAAATGGTTCGAGCGAAGTACCGTTACCAGCTCAAATCCCATAATTTACTCAATCATACTCTCCAAAAAACTTATGAAGACAGGATGTGGAGTAAGTGGTCTACTTATATATTCCGGGTGATACTGAGTTCCCACAAAAAATGGATGATCTTTTAGTTCTATCGCTTCAACCAATTTTCCATCTGGAGAAGTCCCTGAAATCACAAACCCTGCTTTTTCAAATTTCTCTTTATATTTATTATTAAATTCATATCTATGTCTGTGTCTTTCATACACCATTCCTTTAACTAATTTGTTTTCCCGATCGCGATACCAAGGCGCATTGTCAACTTCTCCATATTTTTTGTAAGCATCAAAAAGTTTAGTGCCTTTTTTAATTTCGCATGGCCAAGCCCCAAGACGAATTGTGCCACCATATTGATGTTTATCTAAATATTTTTGTTGATCTGACATAACGTGGATTACTGGAAACTTTGTTTTTGGATCAGCTTCTGTCGTATTAGCACCCTTCATTCCTATTACATTTCTAGCAAATTCTATTGTTGCCATCTGCATTCCAAAACAAAGACCAAGATAGGGGATCTTATTAACACGCGCATATTCTACAGTTTTAATTTTTCCTTCCGTTCCACGAGAACCCCAACCCTGCGGAACAATTATTCCATCAAATCCTTCCAGAATTTTATTTCCGTTTCCTGCTTGCGCAGGCAAGTTTTCAATGTCATCTGTATCTATCCAAAATATTTTTATGTTAACGCCAAGCTTTGCACCAGAATGCCTTAAGGATTCTACAACCGATACGTACGAATCTGACAATTGAAATTCACCTGTTGCAAAGTATTTTCCAACCATTGCAATTTTTACTTCTTTTGTAAACTTTTTTGTAATTTTTGCAGCCATTGACTGCCAACCTTTAAACTCTTTGTGTTTTTTGCTCCGAAGATTTAGAAGCTTAAGGCACGCTGTTGCTAAATGATGCTGAGGCTTATGAAAAAGAATAGGGACGTCATAAATAGTATTTAAATCAGGAACTGAAAAAACTCTATCGGGAGCAATATTGCAAAAAAGCGCCAGTTTATCTAAACGTTTTTTATCAATTGGTATTTCACTCCTTGCTATTATAATTTCCGGCTGGATTCCCAAACTATTTAAAACGTGGACAGAAGTCTGGGCTGGTTTACTTTTTAGTTCTCCAACGTTTGCCAAATAGGGAAGATATGTAACATGAACGTGTATTACGTCCCTCGGGTGTTTTAACTTCAAAATTCTGTATGCCTCAAAAAAGATTCCATTTTTATATTCACCAACTGTCCCACCATACTCCACAATAGTAATCTCTGATTTATTAACAGTACCTGCTAATTCTATTCTTCTTGTTATTTCATCTGTAATGTGAGGAATAACGTCAACCGTTTCCCCCGCATACTCAAATGCTCTTTCTCGTCGTATAACTTCACCATACACCTGACCTGCCGTAATATAGTTTTCTTTTTTAAGATTCTCATGAACAAATCTTTCGTAGTGACCAAGATCCTCGTCACATTCCATACCATCCTGGGTCACAAAAACTTCGCCGTGTTCCTGAGGACGAAGAGTCCCAGCGTCCACATTAAAATACATATCCACTTTTACTGGGGTAACTTTGTAACCACGGGATTTTAAAAGAAAACTTAAAGAGGCAGTAGTAATGCCTTTACCAAGGCCAGATACAACGCCGCCGGAGACAAAAATATATTTCACTACAATAATTAAATTATCCCTATAATTGAAGTGTGTCAATAAGAACTTTGTGCACCCGAAGCGAATCGAACGCTTATTTTTTGTTCCGAAGACAAATGTTCTATCCGTTGAACTACGGGTGCTCGAGCCTGAAATACTGTATAATTATACACTATGGCGGATATTTCTGAGCAGATTGCGTTAGTTGAAAAAGAACTACGAGAATTGCCTCATCACAAAGGCACTGATCATCATATTGGCAGGCTTCGTGCAAAAATAGCGAGATTAACTGATCAGCAGCAAGATTCTAGAAGTAAAAAATCCGGGGGAGGAAGTGGGGGATATGCAGTCAAAAAACAAGGAGACGCAACAATTGTTTTAATTGGGCCTCCTTCAGCTGGAAAATCTACTTTAATAAATAAACTCACAAATGCAGAAAGCAAGGTTGCAGCATATGCCTTTACAACTGTCTCAGTTATCCCAGGAATGATGAAATATAAAGATGCCTATATCCAAATTCTTGACGTCCCAGGACTTATTGAAGGAGCAGAAAATGGGAAAGGAAGAGGAAAAGAAGTATTATCAGTTGCAAGAAATTGCGATCTAATTATTTTTATGACAGATCCAAAAAGGCTGGATTTTTTCAAAAAACTTGTCAAAGAATTAGAAAACGTTGGCATAAGAATCAATAAAGAAAAGCCACTAATTAAAATTGACAAGAAAACAAATGGAGGGTTAACAATTCATACAAACATAAAACAAAATATCGATAAAACTACAATAAAAGAAATCGCAAACGAATTCGGAATAAAAAACGGCGAAATCACGATAAACGAAAAATTAACAACGGAAAGATTAATTGATAGTTTTGCCAAAAATAGAGTCTATATCCCAGCAATTTACGTAGTAAATAAATCCGATACTCTTAAAAAACAAGATGAGAAAAAACTAGACCCAAGAATAATTAAAATTAGCGCAGAAAATGGAATGGGAATAGACGAAATGAAAAATAAAATTTGGGAAAAATTAGAATTCGTAACAATTTATCTTCTTGATGTTGCAAAAATCGTTAAAAAGAATACGACCTTAAAAGAGGTTACAGAAAGTCTTGGAGAAGAATTTGCTCAAAATAAAACTGCGGCAAAAATCTCAGGAAATGGTGCTAAATTTGACGGCCAAGAAGTTAGCTTAGCAACATATGTCCAAGAGGGGATGAAAATAAGGTTTATTTGAGCGGGATACGGGAATCGAACCCGTGTACTCTGATTGGCAACCAGATGCACTACCATTATGCTAATCCCGCGAGCAAAGTGCCGAGTCTCAGAGTCGAACTGAAATCTGACGCTCTTCAGGCGCCCGCCGTGACCACCTTGGCTAACTCGGCAAACTTCACAAAAGCATTATACCAAAGTGTGGGCGCTGAGGGATTCGAACCCCCGACTTTTTCGATGTAAACGAAACACTCTACCGCTGAGTTAAGCGCCCTGAACCTCAAGTGCGGGAGACAGGACTTGAACCTGCATGCCTTGCGGCACACGCTCCTTAGGCGTGCCTGTATACCAATTTCAGCACTCCCGCAAAATCGATTACAAATT
>JGI1358J11329_10002606_pt1 | contig 13819 bp, 15 predicted proteins | sample Subgroupgradi54m_FD_11329 | JGI IMG/M metagenome (IMG submission 11329)
GCTTTTTCAAAGGAGTGTCCTCCAGAAACTTCTACTGATTTCTGAATCAAGGGCGTGACTCCATTGCCCACAAAAGAATAAATGACGTCATCATCGATGGCTGGAAGACCCAACATCTTCATCGTGTGATGAACAGAATTGGCGATGTCTCTTTTGGAATCGATGAGGGTTCCGTCGAGGTCAAAGAGGAAAAGTTTAATTTCAGAAGCCATGTTTAATGTAAATGACCTTCCTCTATCCAGATTTTTTTCCGATTCGATTCATAACGGCGGTACGAACTTCGGGCTTTAAATTCCTTACTTTTTTCAGACGGGACTGGAGTATTTTGACATGTACTAAATTTCGTTTAACCAAAGCTTTGCAAAATTCAAGATCCTTGGGGCGCCCGGCGATGGCTTTAGAAATCCATAGGTCATGAGGCTCCAGACAGAGAGCGGTGACTCCGTTTGTTGCGGAAGTCAGAAAAGGGACAAGACGTTTTCTCCAACCTTCGGGTAACACCGCCGTTTTTGGAGTAACTCCTTGAGCATAATAACCGAAGGTTTCCTGAAAAACAGAAAGCTCACCGATGGATCCGTCGATCAGATCGGCTTTCGATCCATCATTATCTTCGAGGGCAGAAATATCGGTTTCAATTGATTGTTGGGTTTCAGGAATGACACCTTTATAGGAAGCGTGAATGGCCTGGCTTCCGATGACCAAGACCTCCTTGACTGCCAAGATAGCTCCTGCGGCACGAATTGTATGTTCGAATTGCTCTCGTTTCATGAATTGTATTCTTTGCGGAACTTTTTAAGAATCCGGACGCGATCCTTGGGTTCCAGCAAACCAGCAAAGGGTGTGACTTGTCTCATGTCTCGTGCCATCACTCCAGCATCGAGTATTTGAGGGATTAACTCCTCAGTCGGTAGGTTCAACCAAACACGCCAACGATCAAATAGTGTTTTTACGCCTGGATGATCTTTACTCATTTTCGTCAAAGTTCGTTTTGCCCGCTTTATCGTAGAGGTGGGATGCTGCCTCAATATCTTTGCGACCTCGTGATGATAAGCGAGACTTCTGCAATCCTCTCTCGTCAATTGAGGGACATAGCTTACGATTAATTCAAATCCCAAGGATTGGGACAATCTTTGTAGTGTCGCAACAGTGGGAGATTTTGTTCCAGATTCATACAGAGCGATGGTAGGTTGAGAAGTTCCTCCTTTGACTGCCAAAGCCTGTTGTGTCATACCTACGACAGACCTTAATAGGCTAACAGGATTCATAATATGAAATATATCTATTTAGATATATTGTGTCAATTCATACTTTTTACTTAATTTAAAAGTAACAAGATATTAAAAGAGTTTCAAAATTTCTTGCGGCGATTGAATTAAAAAATCACATCCTGATTCCTGAATTTCTTTCAGAGGCCGAAACCCATAAGTCACTCCACACGTGAGTATGCCGGCATTTTTTCCCGTTTCTATATCCACACGACTATCTCCAATGATGGCGGTTTCTTTGGGAGAGACGCCGAATTCTTTAAGGAGATGATGCACAAGGGCGGGGTTTGGTTTTTTTGGAAAACTTGTATCTCCTCCATAAACACCCTCAAAATATTTCATTACACCCAGCCCTTTGAGGATTTTTTCGTAGAGATTTCGATGGCGTCTCATGTTCTCACCTGTTTAATCCAGCCACCCAATTGAACGCCAACCTCATTGATCATCTTTGAGCGCGGGGAAATTTGGAGACCTGTGGAATCAGGTACAAAAGCAGGTCATAAATCCGCGTGAGAATTTGAGGAGTGTCCATTGTAAAAACGAAAAAAATTGCCGACCCCCCTTCGGGGGTAAGGGTAATAGAGTAAAAGAACAAAGGGTTACGAAGAAGAGTCCTGGGGGCCAGCCAACGCCACCCGAAACCCGAAATTAAGGTCGCGGCCGTCGGGGTGGTTAACGTAGCGATAAGCGGCCCGCAGGCTGTCCGAATTACGATTGAAGCCGGAACCGCCACGGTAGACCCGATATTCACCATTCTGATTCACGGGATCGATAGGAGAGAGCGTATGATAGGCTTGTGCTCCATATCGTTGATCCTCACGACTAAACCGATCTGCTACCCATTCCCAAACATTGCCGATCATATCAATGAGGTTGAAAGAACTTGCACGCTTTTCTGCAGCTTCACCTGTTACGCTGGTGATTCCACCTTTATTATACCAAACTTTTCCGCCATCAAGACCTTCCGGATGTCCAAAAACACAATAACCATAAATACGAGCAGAACTATGAAGAACTGCTTGAAAAGCTTCTTCTTTAGGATCGGCATAAATCGTTGACCCGAGACAATGGGCAAAAAGATTTTCAACCCTTCCCTTCGCCCAATCCACGAAATCGCCTTCTCTAATTCCCTCGGCCTCCATACGATCACGAAGATGAACGATTTTTCCCCTGGCGGCATATTCCCATTCCGCTTCGGTTGGAGAGCCTAACTGTGTCCCATGCTGTTCATTGTACTTAGCAATGACCCTATCAACTTCTAAAGCTGAGACCTCGACAATGGGAAGACCTTCAGTACCTTTTTGAACTTCCCTTCCCAAAATAGGACCGACCAGTCCATTCGTCGCTGGCGTTCTGGCCATCCACAACCTACTCACCCGAACCCAATGAGCAGGGGCATTATCAAAACCGGGTCCTCCCATCACAAAAAGTCCCCCAGGTAAGTCAATGCCATCAATGCCGGCAACGTTTCTCACAGGATAACTCGCCATCGGTTGAGGAACGGCGACAAGTGACGGAAGGGTTGGAATGAGTACCATAAAGAATTCTCCTTAAAAGTATTATCGTCACTCAACAAAATTTGTTGCTTACCGAAGGTATGAAAAATGAGATTTTATTAAAAGTCCTTTTATTTCAAATCGTTGTGAGCCAATAATTTTGAATTTATGCTTCTGTATTTGAGATTTGGCGCTGAGAATCCCTTCATATCTGGAAGGGCAGCACGTAGGGCAGCCGAAATTTGATTAATGATCTTGGCCCCCATCTTGCTTACTCTGTCGTTCCAAAATGTTCATTCTGAAACACCGGTGAGAGCAGAAGTTATTCAACGCCTTATCATTTTGAAGGAGGAGTGAGACGAAGCCATTTCAGAGATTGTGCGGTCATCGCTTTCATTTTTTAACTCGTAGACGGTTATTGTATGGAGGTCATCACGCAATTCTGTTTTCTGAATTTCGGCCACCAGCCCTAATTCAAAACCAAGTTCGATAAGTGGTACACATTCGAATGCCGAACCACGAGAAATAAAATAAAAATTAGCTTTGTCTTTGGCGTGCCACCGACCGGAACCTTCGGCGAGATTGAGACTAATACTTGTTGCAGCACGATTAAATTGATCGCACCAACTATACTGACCTTTAATTTCTTTGGTAAGAGTCAGAACTTTTTTTGAAAAAGCCAAAGCTCGCTTATAGACATCCAGATTTTCGAATGAAAATTGTGGATTCATTTGCCTCTTTCTTACTCGAAGAACGAATTACGTGAACGAAGAACGAAAATTTGCGGCTATTCGACCCAACTCGAACTGCTTAACTACAGTAATTCGTTCACGTTCTTCGTTCGTCGTTTAAAAATTCGCTGCCGCAAATTTTTTGTGCCCCCAGCAGGAATCGAACCTGCATCCCAAGCTTCGGAGGCTCGTACACTATCCATTGTGCTATGGGGGCTTTTTTTCTCAAAACCTTGACGGTTTTCCCTCAAAATGATATTTTGTCAATAATATTAATAGATTGCTGAGGACTTCATTATGCCAATCAACAAATCACATATCATTAGTATAGTAGCGGAGCAGGGTAAAATACCACATAAGAAGGCCGAAGAAGTTGTGAATCTTATTTTTGACTCGATGGTGGATGCGATGGTAGGGGGGGATCGGATTGAAATTCGTGGCTTTGGCAGTTTTGTTGTGAAAGATTACGAAGCGTATACGGGACGCAATCCTCGAACAGGTGAGCCTATTCAAGTGAAACCTAAAAAACTTCCCTTTTTTAAGGTTGGCAAAGAATTGAAAGAACGTGTTGATGATGAGGATGAAAAAGAGGGAAAGTGAAAACAATCACTCCATCCAGCTCTGATTATCCAGAGCTTCTCAAACATATTTCGGATCCGCCTTCTCAGTTTTGGTGTGAAGGCGATTTACAAGTGACGTCTCTTCCGTGTGTGGCTGTTGTAGGTGCTCGTCAATGCACACCTTATGGTGAGAAGTCCGCTTTTGATCTTTCTAAAAGTTTGGCACAAGCCGGTGTTGTCGTGGTGAGTGGTCTGGCTTTAGGAATTGATACAGCCGCTCACAAAGGAGCTTTGTCCGGTGGTGGAAAAACCATTGCTGTTTTGGGTTGTGGAATCGATATTCCTTATCCCTCCGAAAACATTTCCCTTAAAGAAAATATTTCTCAAAACGGCGTGGTGATTTCAGAATATGCTCCGGGAACTCGCGCGACTGCTTGGAGTTTTCCAAAGAGGAATCGGATTATTAGTGGACTTTCGTTAGGTGTTGTGGTTGTAGAGGCCGGTTTGAAAAGTGGTTCTTTGATTACTGCTAACTTGGCGCTTCAACAAGGGCGGGACGTTTTTGCGGTGCCGGGAAATATTTCTTCTCCGCTTTCTGCGGGGACCCATCGGTTGATTCAGAATGGTGCAAAACTGGTGAGTTGTGTGGCAGATATTCTGGAAGAGTTTAAGTTGGGAGTAAAAACAAGTTTTAAGGAAATTAAAGAAAATATTTCCGATGCGGAAAAAAAGTTATTACATCTCTTATCCAATGGGCCGCGACATATGGATGAATTACTAGAATCCACCGGTTCTCCTATGGATGAAATGAGTTCTCTTTTGATTGAGATGGAATTAAACGGAAAAATTCGCTCCCTTCCGGGGAGTCGTTTTGAAAAAAATAATGAGGTGGTAAACTAATGGTAAAATCACTGGTGATTGTAGAGTCTCCGGCTAAAGCCAAGACCATCGAAAAATACTTGGGTAAAGGTTATAAGGTCAAGGCTTCGGTAGGACATATCAAAGATCTACCCAAATCTAAAATTGGTGTGGATATTAAAAAGAAGTTTGCACCCACCTATACGGTTATTGAATCCAAAAAGAAAGTTGTCGAAGAAATTAAAAAGGAAGCGGACAAAGCCGAAACGATCTTTATCGCAACCGATCCAGATCGTGAAGGAGAAGCCATTGCCTGGCATATCGCTGAAGAAATTTATGATGGTGAGAAGTCCAAGAAAAAGGGAGCCGCAAAAAAATCTGTTTTTCGTGTGTTGTTCAATGAAATTACTGACAAGGCGGTGAAGGCCGCCATTGGTCATCCTCAGGAGTTAAATCAGCATCTCTACGATGCCCAGCAGGCGCGTCGTGTTTTGGATCGTTTAGTGGGTTATCAGGTCAGTCCTTTATTGTGGGATAAGGTGCGTCGAGGACTTTCAGCAGGTCGTGTGCAGACGGTGGCTTTGAGAATTTTGTGCGAACGGGAACGTGCCATCAAAGCTTTTGTTCCCGAAGAGTACTGGAGTCTGGAAGCTTTGATGGAAGGAGCTCAACCCCCTCCTTTTTTAGCGCGCCTTTCAACTTTTAAAAATGAAAAGATAAAAATTACAAATGCGGAAGAGAGTCAGCAGATACTCAAAGCTCTGCAAGCTCTACCGCATGTTCTTAAAAATATTACACGTAAAGAGAGGAAACGAAATCCCTATGCCCCTTTCATTACGAGTAAATTACAGCAAGAGGCTTCTCAGAAATTAGGTTTTAGTGCGGCACGGACGATGGCTTTGGCTCAACAACTTTATGAAGGCATCGAAGTGGGGGATGAAGGACAAGTCGGTTTAATCACGTATATGAGAACAGACTCGACGCGTCTTTCGGAGGATGCTGTGATTGAGGCCCGTGAATATATTCAATCTCAGTGGGGAAAAGATTATCTTCCAGAAAAGCCCATTCTTTATAAAAGCAAAAAATCAGCTCAGGATGCACACGAGGCCATTCGTCCCAGCTCCGTTTTAAGAACTCCCGAATCCATCAAATCTTATCTGGATACGAATCTTTTTAAACTTTATGAACTAATCTGGAAAAGAACGGTAGCCTGTCAGATGATGTCCGCCATTTTTGATCAAACCACTTTTGATATTGTTGCTGGAGATTATGGTTATCGAGCCAGTGGTTCTCAAATTAAATTTCCGGGATTTTTAAAAGTTTACGAAGCTCCTGTGGAAGAGGATGTGAGTGTGAAAGGAAAGGGAACGGAAGAAGAAGCTGAGGAGCAAAGTTCCAGCATTCTTCCTGATCTTAAAGACGGGGAGACTTTATCCATCAAGGAGTGGAAGCCCGAGCAACATTTTACCGAACCACCACCTCGTTTTTCTGATGCTTCGCTGATCAAAGAGCTTGAGGAAAATGGGATTGGACGACCTTCCACCTATGCTTCGATTCTTTCCAACCTTGTGGATCGTGAATATGTAGTCAAAGATCAGCGTGTCTACAAACCCGCCGAACTTGGATTTATTGTGAATGACGTATTGGTGGAAAGCTTTCCTAACATTTTTAACGTGGAATTTACCGCCAAAATGGAAACGGAACTTGATGAAGTGGAAGAAGGCCATCAGTCGTACGAAAAAGCCCTCAAAAATTTTTACGGGCCTTTTGCCGAAACCCTGGAAAAAGCCAAGACGGACATGCGTAATGTGAAACGGCAAGAAATTCCCACGGATTTTCTCTGTGAAAAATGTAACGGCCCTACGGTGATTAAGTGGGGGCGTCGTGGAGAATTTCTGGCTTGCACGAATTATCCGGACTGTAAATACACCCGTGAGTTTACGCGTGAGGAAGATGGAACTTTAAAACTGGCCAAGTTAGAAGTGACCGGTGAATTTTGTGAGAAATGTGGCAGTCAGATGGTCATCAAAAGTGGCCGCTTTGGAAAATTTTTGGCCTGTTCCAAATATCCGGAATGCAAATCAACGCGGGCTATTTCTACCGGAGTCAGTTGTCCCGATTGTGGAGGAGCGCTTGCAGAAAGACGGACAAAAAAAGGTCGAAACTTTTTTGGATGCAGCAAATACCCCACTTGTAAATTTGCTACCTGGGACAAACCCATTAAAGAAGCCTGTCCCAAGTGCGGCTCGCCTTGTTTACTGTCTAAGACCAACAAATCCGGTACAACGATTCGTTGTCCCCGAGAATCCTGTGACTATACAAAGGCGGGTGCATGATAAGAGGCAAAGACCCTCTTTCTGCTTTTGCTGATTATCTTAAGTTTGAAAAATCTTCTTCCCCCCACACCTTAAAAAACTATCTTTCTGACTTGGAACAATTCTTTATATTTTTAGGTCATAAAAAAATGGGAGAGGTAAATCTTCTGGATATTCGTAGCTATGTGTCTTCTTTGTTTGGAAAAATTCAGCCGAGTTCCATCGTGCGTAAGGTTTCTGCTCTTCGTTCTTTTTTTCATTTTTTAGTCAAACAGAATTTTTTAGAAAAGTCTCCCGCGGAAGGTTTGAATCTCCCCAAANTCCCCAAGAAATTACCGCGCTTCTTGATTCAGGATGAAGCCAAGGCTCTGATGGAAAGTGTTGATAAAAGTCAAAAATCGGATCCAAGAGATACAGCCATTTTAGAATTGTTATACGGAGCCGGTCTTCGTGTGAGTGAGTTGACACAGCTTAATCTGAATTCTATCGATTTGGAAGAAGCTTGGGTCAAGGTAAAAGGAAAAGGAAACAAGGAAAGGATCGTTCCTCTGGGACGCAAAAGTATTGAGTCGATTCAAAAATATTTAAAAAATCGTGGTAAAGAGGCCGGGCCTTTGTTTCTTAATGCGGCTGGAAAACGTTTAACGGTGAGAACCGTGCAAAGACTGGTGAAGGGACGTGCGTTGAAAATTGGACTGATGAAAAGGACAACGCCCCATACCTTACGCCATAGTTTTGCCACTCATTTATTGGAGGAAGGCGCTGATTTACGCGGTATTCAAGAATTGCTGGGACACAGCAGTTTGGCAACCACTCAGAGATATACGCAGGTGAGTGTTCAACATTTGATGGAAATTTATGATAAATCTCATCCGAAAGCTTGACAGAACTTAGATCCATGGTCATTTAGACATTATGAAAGAAGAACAACGCATTCGATCCACAACCATTATTGCTATTTTAAGAGACGGCAAGCTTGCTTTTGCCGGTGATGGACAAGTCAGCATGGGCAACACCATCATCAAGAGTGGAGCGGCAAAAATTCGTACGGTAAAAAATGAAAAAATTCTTGTGGGTTTTGCAGGATCCACAGCGGATGCTCTGACTCTGTTTGAAAAATTTGAAGCGAAGCTGGACGAATTTAACAGTAATCTCGTTCGTGCCGCGGTGGAGTTAGCCAAGGATTGGCGTACGGATCGGATGTTGCGTCGTCTGGAAGCTTTGCTTTTGGTAGGTGATAAAGAACGCATTCTTACCCTTTCAGGTAACGGAGATGTGATTGAACCGGATGATGGTGTGGCGGCAATCGGATCCGGCGGGCCTTTTGCTTTGGCGGCTGCTCGGGCCATGTTGCGCGAGACAAAGTTGTCGGCGCGAGAGATTGCCGAGAAAGCACTTAAAATTGCCTCGGAGATTTGTGTTTTTACAAATGATTCGATAACCTTACATGAGTTATAGGTATTGTTCCTAGTGAACGAGTAAGTACCGAATCGGACTTAGTTCGTTCGGTACGACGGAGAGAACGATAAATTATTTGCTTAACAGATGGGGGTTTCAGGGGGAGAGTGGGATCTCCCTCTGAGTATAATATGAGCAACTTCACACCACGAGAAACTGTTTCTGAACTTGATAAATTTATCATTGGTCAAAGAGACGCCAAGAGAGCTGTGGCCATTGCGTTGCGCAACCGTTGGCGTCGCTTGCAAGTCTCGGAAGATCTGCGAGATGAAATTGCACCTAAAAATATCATCATGATCGGGCCAACGGGAGTGGGTAAAACAGAAATTGCCCGTCGTCTGGCCCGTCTTTCCGCCGCCCCCTTTATTAAAGTGGAAGCCTCCAAATTTACGGAAGTGGGCTATGTGGGAAAAGATGTGGAAAGCATGATTCGTGAATTGACGGATCTTGCCATTAAAATGGTGCGCGAAGAAGAACAAGAGCGAATTCAAGTTCGTGTCCAGGAATTGGCAGAAGAAAAGATTTTAGATATTTTGTCTGGTATTGCTAAAAGAACCAAAACTCCTGTGAGCCCTTTGGAAACTCTCATGGGAGGTCTTGCCGGAACGCCTGCCGAAGAAGAGTCTCAAGAGACAGCACCGGAATCCAACCTGAGTCGTGAGAAACTGGGAGAGATGTTACGTGCCGGCCAGTTGGATGACCGATTGGTTGATTTGGAAATTACAGCCCATGCCATGCCGATTGAAGTGATTGCCTCCGGTGGATTGGAAGAAATGGGATTGAACCTTAAAGAGATGTTCAGCAACATGATGCCCAAGCAGAAAAAAAAGAGAAAAATTAAAGTTTCGGAAGCGCTCAAATTATTGGTGAAAGAAGAAGGCGGCAAGCTCATTGATATGGACTCTGTCGTCCGTCAGGCCATCACGCGTGTGGAACAAAAAGGCATCGTTTTTTTAGATGAGATTGACAAGATTGCAGGACGTGAAAGTGGGCATGGACCGGATGTGTCGCGTGAAGGCGTGCAGAGAGACATTCTGCCGATTGTAGAAGGCTCTTCCGTCAGCACAAAATATGGAATTGTAAAAACGGACCATATTTTATTTATTGCTGCCGGTGCGTTTCATGTTTCAAAACCATCGGATTTAATTCCGGAACTCCAGGGCCGTTTCCCTCTGCGTGTGGAACTGCATTCTCTTACAAAAGAAGATTTTTTAAAGATTCTGATTGAACCCCAAAATTCTTTGACGAAGCAATATGTGGAATTGATGAAAACAGAAGGTCTTAATCTCCAGTTGACTCCAGAAGCTTTGGAGGAAATTGCAGATTTTGCCGCCCAGGTCAATGAGCGTACGGAAAACATCGGTGCGCGTCGTCTTCACACCATCATGGAAAAGGTGCTTGAGGAAATTTCTTTCAATGCTCCTGAATTGACGGAGAAAAATATTGTTATTGATGCGCGCTATGTTAAAAATCGTCTTGAAAATTTTGTAAAGGACGTGGATTTGAGTCGTTACATCCTGTAAATCATGCAAGAACTCATCGAAAAAGCTTCCATTCTCATGGAAGCATTGCCTTACATTAAAAAGTTTAGTGGCAAGACCATCGTTGTTAAATACGGCGGTTCTGCGATGGAAGAAGCAAAGCTCAAGGAAAGTTTTGCGCGGGATATTGTTTTGCTCGAATATATCGGTATCAATCCGATCATTGTGCATGGAGGTGGTCCTCAAATCGGTGAATTTTTGAAAAAAATGGGGATTGAATCCAGATTTCACAACGGCATGCGAATCACGGATGAACAGACAATGGACGTTGTGGAAATGGTGTTGGCGGGTGACATCAACAAAGAAATTGTTTCGATGATTAATCGGCAGGGTGGACGTGCCGTTGGTCTTTCCGGAAAAGACGGTGGATTGATCAAAGCCAAAAAATTGCCTAAGGAAAAAGTAACTTTTGATAAAAAAACTCCGGAAGTGATTGACTTGGGACGTGTCGGAAATGTGACGCACGTGGATATCACGATCTTGCAAACTCTGGATCAGGGCCGGTTTATTCCGGTCATTGCTCCCGTTGGTGTGGATGAAAAAGGCGAGGCTCTCAACATTAATGCGGATTTGGTTGCAGGGGCAATTGCCTCAGCACTCAAAGCTGAAAAACTTGTTTTGCTCACCGATGTGGAAGGAATCAAAGATGCGAACTCTCAACTTATTCCTTCTATTGAAAAAGCCGAAGCGCGTCGTCTGATTAAAGAGGGCGTGATTCGTGGAGGCATGATTCCTAAAGTCGAGTGCGCCCTTAAAGCGGTGGATGAAGGCGTCAAGACAGCGCATATCATTGACGGTCGTGTTCAACACGCTGTTCTATTAGAAATCTTCACCGATAAAGGCGTGGGAACAGTCATCTCCTAGTGAGACTGTAATTTCTTAAGATAATCTGAAAAAAGAGTGTAGACATTGGAACGAGGTCCTCCAAAGAGGATTTCTACCCGGTTTTGCTTTTCCCTGTAACGATAAATGACACGATATTTTTTGAATCGATGAGAACGAAATCCTTCGAACTCCTCTTGCAACGGTTTGCCTTTTAGTGGTTCGAGTTCCAGTTCTTCAATGGCTTCTCTCAGGGGGGCTTTTAAAGCGGGTGGCAGATGTTGAATATAATGACGAGCAACGGGTGAATAAACAATCCGTGCTAACTTCATTCTCTCCAAACCTCGCGATGCGATATAAATTTGCCCGCATCCAATTCCTTTTTAGAACGGCGTAAAATCTTCAGTAGAGAAGGACTGCTCAAAATTTCAATCGTCTCTAGCAGCCCCTCATATTCCTCTACACTCAGAAGAATCGCTGCCGGGCGACCATTGCGCGTAATAGCGATCGATTCTTGAAGTTTTTGTATTTTCTTAACCAAAGGAAGAAGATCTTTTTTGACATCGGTGATGGGGAGTATTTGGTCAAACTCACTCATAAAATAACCTCTTTAATGGCCATAATAATGGTAATATTTATGCTCTGTCAAGGGAAACTATATCCTCCTTCTCATCTCCACAATAAGGGGACGATTAGTTAGGTTTGGCAGGTTGTTTTTTTCTGAATTCCTCTGCTGCTTTACAAATCATCACATAGAGATTGTCATCGGTAAGGATGTCTTGTGCCTCAATAATCTCATCGATTAACGGGCTTTCGGGGTAGGTCAGAATGAAGTTGGGAATTTGAGTCTTCGATAGATGATCTGATTGGTAGAGAGAATATTTTCTCATCGCTTCACGAAGATGAAGACCCGCTGCCTGGAAATAATTATTCCCGCGCATTAAAAGTAGTTCGGCAATATGCACGTGAAAATAAGATCCTGTACGAAGATACCTATCGGTTGATTTCCAATCAGGCGAATAGTCAAGGAAGCGCAGACTCTCGTAAAGAATGGGGAGTGTTTGATCAAGCACTTCTATGACCTCATGAATTTTTCCATCATCGATGATCTCTTCAATACTCAACAGAAGATCTTCAGCCATTTGCAGCAAGGGTTGTATCAGAATCCCAATGACAAGATAAGGCGCCATGTTCTCTGAGTTTTCGCCAAAAAAAGTCTCCAGTCCTTGGTCAACATCCCTGTCTTCTACGACATCACCCGTCATTTTATGTAAAAGAGGGAGGAGTGGTTTGTAAAAGGCCGGGATGTTGCCCAGATTATTCTCAATGTGGGCAAGGCTTTCACGTGCTTCTTCAAAATCGCCGCAAGCTAAATCTTCAATGGCTTGTAAAAAACCGACTCCTCCAAGAAGAGACTGATTGTTTGTGCAAGAGGCAACAGACAGACTTGAGGCCAGAGCATTGGTCATGATATCTTTCAAGCGAGTTCCCTCATAATAACCAAAATAAAAAATTCCCAGCCGCGTGAGTGTTTTAGCAACATGCAAATCTTCAGGATGACCGGCACGTTCCGCTTGTTGAAAAGCTTCCTTTGATGTTTCCAGAACCAGGGTTGCCTCTTCCGGTTTTTTCATCATTTTCAGAATGTCATAAAAAAAGTAACCCATGTGAGCACGGAGGAGGGGATGGTTGGTTTTCATTGCTTTCAACAACAGTTTATAAACACGCGGGAACATATTTTTATTAATCCCATTTTCAGAAAGACATAAGGCTTCTAAAAAGAGGATCAGATTTCTTTGTTCTTCAAGCTGTTTGCTACGCAAAAGTCGGCGATAATAGGGCAGCGCTTCTTGAAAACGGTTACAGCTCTGAAGTTCTCTGGCGCAGTAAAATAAAACGGAAGAAGGACAATCGCGACGTTGAGTGAGTTTTAAAAGTTCCGTCCATGCTGTTTGAGAACCGCGTTCATACATTACAATACAGGCTTGTGCTTGCTGTTCTATTGTTTGAGGGGATCGCTGGGAATCCTTATCCTGAGATATAAAAGCAATACGGGATCGTCCTGTTAGGATCGCCTGATAACGATCAAAAGGATTTTTACCGGTGACACGAGCCATCTCATAGGCCAGAGAGGCTTCCTCCTCGCGTGCGAGAGAACAACCTTGGCTATTGGCTAAGGTTGGAAGGACGGGGAAAAAAGAAGCAGGGACCGTAGTCATGCTGTTTTATCGACTTGTCATTAGAAAAGTTGCGACTTATATTAGTTTTTCTTTATGACGAACCAAGACACTATAGATCTCACGCGTCAGTATGTGATGAACACCTACAATCGTCTTCCCGTCGCTTTGGTGAAGGGGAAGGGGAGTTATGTCTGGGACGCGGATGGTAAGGAGTATCTCGATTTCTTTTCGGGTTTGGCGGTGAATAACCTGGGCTCTTCTCATCCAAAAATTGTGGCTGCTATTCGGAAACAGGCGGGACAGCTACTTCATGTCAGCAATGTTTTTCATATCGATCACCAGGCGGAATTAGCCCAAGAACTGGTAGAACATTCTTTTGGAGATAAGGTCTTTTTTTGCAACAGCGGGGCTGAGGCCAACGAAGGTGCCGTCAAGCTGGCACGGAAATATTCTTTTAAGAAATTTGGCCCGGGTCGTTCCGAAGTGATCACAATGAAAAATTCTTTTCATGGTCGTACTTTGGCTATGATTACGGCCACCGGTCAGGAAAAGTTTCAAAAAGGTTTTGAACCTCTCATGCCCGGCTTTCATTA
>JGI1358J11329_10002607_pt1 | contig 13814 bp, 14 predicted proteins | sample Subgroupgradi54m_FD_11329 | JGI IMG/M metagenome (IMG submission 11329)
CCGCCGAGCCCAAACCAGCCTGGTCCCAATGCGGCGGCCAGCCGGTCCTGCAACGCCTTCGCATCCGCGACGGCGTCCATCTGAAAGACCGTCTCCAAGATCGCGCGATCCAGCCCCGTGCACGTCCCCAGCATCCGATGGTACGGCCGCACGATCAGCGCCGGATTGCTCATCGGCGCGAAAAAGGCCAGCACCGCCGGGCACAGGTGGCGCCGCGACAGCGCCGCACCGAAGCGATGGTGGCCGTCGGCGATCAGCACCTTCGTCGGCTGCATCAGCTGCCGCAGCTGATCCACCGCCGAGGCGTCGTCGATCTTCCACACGCGGACCGACTCGGCGGATCCATTACCGCCGGCGGTTTGAAACGGCACCTCGGCGTCTACCTCTTCGCGATGATCCTGCCGCGCGCGCTGCAGCCACGCGTCGACGCGGCCGTCGGCGTCGGGCACGATGCAGAAGACCGGGCTGAGGTGCGCCTTCACGGTCTCCAACAGTTTGGAGCGGTCGGCCTTAGGTCCGTCGAAGGTCGCCTCGTGCGCCAGCACCTGAGCTTCCGAACCGTCGAACGCCAGCAGCGCCAGAAACCCGAGCCGCGCAAACCGCTGCCCTAGCCACACGAAGCTGTGCTCATAAAGGTAGACGGCCGACGCCTCATCACGGCGCAACACGCGCTCCTGCTGCCACGACTGGAACGTGTCGCGCGCGCGGCTATAGCGGTCCGCGCCTTCGCGATCGCCCGGCTGTTCCTTCCCGAGGATCAGCCGGACCACGTTGTACGGCGACGCGGCGTAGAGCTCGTCTTGTTGCTGGGGCGAGATGACGTCGTAGGGCGGCGCGATCACGCGACCGAAGTCGCCCACCGTCTGCGGACTATATCGAAGCGCGCGAAATGGGGCGATGGCGACCATGCGAATGGGCGTGATGCGAAAGCGCGCTGGCTGGGATGACGATGTCGCTCACGCAACACGGAATCCAGACCGCAGCCACAACGACCAACAGCACCGGAAAGATCAGGTACAAATCGGTGAGCCAGCCCGTGAATCCGAACGAGACCAAGTACAGCAACGCGGCCAGGCTGCTGACGAACACGTGCGCGCCGTGCGAGAAGACCGATCCGCCCGACAGCGGCTGCTCAAACAGCAATCCGCCGATAACGCCCAAACAGAGAAACGGCAGAATCAGCATCGGATGCTCGATCAAACAGATGTGCAGCCGCATCGCCTGTCCCAACACCTTGCCGCCGATGAACGGGACGAAGTAGTCCGACAGGCCGCAGGGGATCACCGAGCCGAATACGCCGAACAGCACCGCCTTGAGCAGCCGCCGTTCGGCGCGCCAAAACACCGCGGTCGTTGTAATGGCGCTGATACAGACGTGCAACGGATGGAGGACGTGGAAGGACCACTGTACTTCCGAGGTCCAATCGGCGCCGAGATGCTGCTGCGTCTGGACGAGGCTGAAGTACCAGACCGCCATCATCGCGATCAGCGAGCTGACGATCGTGTACGGAAGGTGATGGGCGAGTTCGAGCAACACGACGCGCAGGCGGTGACGCATCAAGCCCTTCGCGTTGTTCGAGCCAGCCATGCGCTACTCCCGCAGCCGTCGACGGGCGAGCACGACTCCCAGCGCCGTGCCCGCGATGTTCGTCAGCACATCCTGCCAATCGGCGGAGCGGTACGGGATAAACGCCTGGACCACTTCAAGCAGCGCGCCGTATCCGATCGGAAGGCCCCAGGACATCATCAGGTGCGCCGCGCGCGCCGAGGCGCGGCTCGCGTGCGTCACGCACCAGGCAAGCATCAGATACTCGCAAAGGTGCACGACTTTGTCAAGGTGCGGGACGCGGCCAACGCCCTCGGCCACCGGGATCACCGCCCCGATGGCGATCAGGACCGCGACGGCCGCGGTGACGCTCCACCAGGCGCGGCTAGTCAGCGGAGGGCGTGGAGGGTTTGGGTTTGTCGGTGGAAGGCTTCGGGGGCGGCTCGTCGCGCTTCTTGGCTTCCTGGTAGCCCTTCTTGCGATGGTCGGTGATGTAGAAGCCGCCGCCCTTGAAGATGAACCCGGAACCGCTGCCCAACAGGCGCTTCAGTTTGCCGCCGCACTTCGGACATTTCGTCAACGGCTTCGCGGTGATGGATTGATACGCCTCGTGATGGCGCTTGCACTTTCGGCACTCGTATTCATACGTCGGCATGGAGATCCTTTACCGCTCTGATTTGCGTGCTCAGTGGTCGCGAAACACGCGCGTTAATTTCTCGACAAACGATCGGTGCGACGGATGCGCCTCGTCCCCAAATGTCTTGCCGAATTCCTGCAGCAGCTCGCGCTGGCGGGCCGTCAGGTTGGTCGGCGTCTCGACCAGGACGCGGACCATGAGGTCACCGGTGCGGCCGGTCTGCAGATCCGGCAGCCCCTTGCCGCGCACGCGAAAGACGGTGCCGCTTTGCGTGCCCGCGGGCACCTTCATCGAGACGCGGCCGCCCAGCGTCGGCACCTCAATCTCATCGCCCAGCGACGCTTGCGCGATGTTCACGGGATACTCGACCAGCAGATGCGCCCCTTCCCGCTGGAAGAGCGGATGCGGCTTCACGCGGATGAAGACGTACAGATCGCCGCGCGAGCGCGTGCCGCCTTCGCCTTCCCCGGCCATGCGCAGCCGCATGCCGTTTTCGATGCCCGCCGGCACCTTGACCTGGATGCGCCGCTCGACTTCGGTCCGGCCCGCGCCATGGCACTGCGGACACGCTTTGCTGACCGTGCTGCCCTGCCCGCCGCAGCGATGGCACGTCCTGGCGACGACGAAGAAGCCGCTGTTCTGGCGCACTTGCCCCGTGCCATGACAGGTGGGGCACGCGACGCGCGTGCCGCCTTCGCCCCGACACTCGGAACACACTTCGCGCCGCTGCACGGCGATGGTTTTCGTAACGCCTTTGGCCGCTTCCTCAAAGGAGAGCTCGAGCTCGTGCTCGAGGTCCGCGCCGCGCGATCCGCGCCGGCCCGGCCCGGCCCCGCCGCCCAGACCAAAGCTTTCGAACAGGTCCGCGAACACCCCGCCGCTTCCACCCAGCCCCTCGAAGATGCTGGAGAAATCCGCGTTGCGGAAGATGTCCTCGGTTGAGTAGCGCTGGTCGAAGCCGGTGTGGCCGTACTGATCGTAGACGCCGCGCTTTTCCGGATCGGAGAGCACCGCGTACGCCTCGGAGATTTCCTTGAAGCGCTCCTCGGCCTCTTTCTTCTTGTCGGCCGCCACGCGATCCGGATGATGCTTCAGCGCCAGCTCGCGATACGCCTTCTTGATCTCATCCAGCGAGGCCGTCTTAGGAACCCCGAGGATCTCGTAGTAGTCCCGCTTCGTCACAGGCATCTCACCCTATGTGCGTGTCGATCCGTGGTCGCCCCGGACCAACTCAAAAGCACGGGACGTCACCTCAAATCGATCGTTATAAGCAATCCCCGCCGCTCGCAGCGCCTCAGCAAGGAGATCATGATATTTCGAACGCATCGCGCTCACCTCCTGTCGAGCCTGGAGCTGATCAGGAGCAAGCGACTCTTCCAGATGCATAAGGTCCACGTAAATCTGCGCGGCCTCCTTTGGCGTCATCAGTCCCTTACGATATCGAGACCTCAACGGGGAGATGCTTGATTGCATGAGATTTGCCAGGCAGGAAATTCAGTTTCTCGAATCCGATGACTTTGCCCTGGCGATTCTTGACCAGCACGACCTCCTCCCCAGTCTCCTCACAGACATACTCGTTCTTCGGGTCGTCGAACCAGACGTTGAGCGTATTCCCGTGCGAGTCGTAATAGACTCTTATTTTTTCCATACGATCTGGCCCTCCTTGACCTTCTCCGTGACATACGCCGTGACGATAAATCCACGCCTGGCGTCTACCCGCTTGACGACCACGCAGAGCCATCGATGGCTCAGCCTCCGATAAAACAGATAGACTGATGAATCGCTCCGGCTTCGACGGATCTGATTCGGCTCACGAAGCGTCCGAATGACAGCAGCCTCTTTTCCAACAAGGTTCGGATGCTTGACCGTCGTGATCAACGCCCAATAGCTGGCCGTCGTCGCGATCTTCAGGCCAAGCCTTGATGGCACAACAAACAACCATCGTGGCATCTTGCTGGCTTGGAGAACCCGCCGCGTTCGCCTCAACGGGAGACTTCCCGCTTACTTATTGTCTTCAACCTTGAATTCGGCGTCGACGACTTTGTCTTTGCTGCCGTCAGCTTGCGTTCCGGCGGGTTGCTCTTCGGTTGATGGGCCACCGGCACTCGGACCCGCGCCTTGCTGTTGCGCGGCTTGCTTCTTGTAGATTTCCTCGGCGAGCTTGTGCGAGGCCTGAATCAGCTCGTCGGTGGCCGACTTGATTCGCTCGAGATCTTCCGTCGCCAAGGCCTCTTTCAGCGCTTTCGACTTCTCCTCGATCGCGGTCCGGTCCTGCGGGCTGAGCTTGTCGCCGAACTCCTTGACGCTCTTCTCCGTTGAGTATGCCAGCGTGTCGGCCTGGTTCTTGGCTTCGGCCAGCTCTTGGCGCTTCTTGTCGGCGTCGGCGAACTCCTCGGCCTGCTTGACCATCTTCTCGATCTCGGCCTTGTCGAGCTTGTGCGGTGCGGTGATGCGGATCGACTGCTCCTTGCCCGTGCCGGTGTCCTTGGCCGAGACATGGACGATGCCGTTGGCGTCGATGTCGAAGGTCACCTCGATCTGCGGCACGCCGCGCGGCGCCGGCGGAATGCCGACCAGATCAAACCGGCCCAGCTCCACGTTGTCGTTGGCCATCGGCCGCTCGCCTTGCAGCACGCGCACGGTGACGGCCGGCTGATTCTCCGCCGCCGTCGAGAATGTCTGGCCCTTGCGCGTGGGCACCGTCGTGTTGCGCTCGATGAGCTTGGTGAACACGCCGCCCAGCGTTTCGATCCCCAGCGACAACGGGGTCACGTCCAGCAACAGCACGTCCTTGACCTCGCCCTGGAGAATGCCGGCCTGGATCGCCGCGCCCATCGCGACGCATTCCATCGGATCGACGCCGCCCTCGACTTTCTTGGCGACCGTTTCCTCGACGAACCGCTGCACGATCGGCATGCGCGTCGGGCCGCCGACGAGAATGATCTTATCGATCGCACTCGGCTGTAGTTTGGCATCCGTCAGCGCGCGCTGGATCGGACCGCGGCAGCGCTCGATGATCGGGTTGATCAGCTTCTCGAGCTGCGCCCGCGTCAGCTTCATCGTCAGGTGCTTCGGGCCGTTCGCATCCGCCGTAATAAACGGCAGATTGATGTCGGTCTCAAGGACGTTCGACAGCTCGATCTTCGACTTCTCGGCCGCTTCGCGAATCCGCTGGGTCGCGATCTTGTCGTTGCGGACGTCGATCCCTGAGTCCTTCTTGAACTCGGTGGCGATGAAGTCGATCAGGGCGTTGTCCATGTCGGTGCCACCCAACTGCGTGTCGCCGCTGGTGGACTTCACTTCAAAAACACCCTGCGCCATCTCCATGATCGTCACGTCCAGCGTGCCGCCGCCCAGGTCGAACACGAGGATCTTCTGTTCCTTGCCCGCCTTATCCAAGCCGTACGCCAGACACGCGGCGGTCGGCTCGTTGACGATACGCAGCACCTTCAGGCCCGCGATCTCGCCCGCGTCCTTGGTGGCCTGGCGCTGGTTGTCGTCGAAGTAGGCGGGACACGTGATCACCGCTTCGCTGACCGCCTCACCCAGGTACGCCTCGGCGTCCCGCTTGATCTTCTGCAGAATGAACGACGAGATCTGCTGCGGCGTGTACTCCTTGCCGTAGATGCGATAGCGATGGTCGGTGCCCATCTTCCGCTTGGCGGCGATGACGGTGCCTTCGGGGTTCGTGGCCGCCTGCCGGCGCGCCGGTTCCCCGACGAGCAGCTGCCCGTCCTTCGTGAACGCGACGTACGACGGAAACGCCTTGCCGCCGACGGAAGTGCCCTCCGCGGACGGAACGATCGTCGGCCGGCCGTGATCCATCACGGCGCACGCCGAGTTCGAGGTACCTAAATCGATGCCGATGATCTTTGCCATAACGACCTCCTCAATGTCACTGCCTGAGCAATCAGCAGCCAGCGATCAGCTTGACGCCGACTCCTGACCACTCCCAGGCTCTTCCTGGTTGTTGGCAGATTGCTGATTGCTGGTTGCCGGCTGCTTGGCGACCTTCACCAGCGACGGACGGATCATTTTCCCGCGCAGCGTGTAGCCCGCCTGCACTTCCTCCACAATCGTGTTCTCGGCGGCGTCGCACGTTTCGACCTGCTGCACCGCCTCGTGCCGATGATGATCAAACGGTTTGCCCAGCGCCTCGATGCGCTGCACGCCTTCTTTCTCCAAGAGGTCGATCAGTTGCCGATGAATGAGCTTCACGCCCGCAAGCGTCGAGGCCGGCTGCGGCGCCTGCTCCATCGCCTTGAGCGCATGCTCGAAGCTGTCGACGATCGGCAGCAGCGCCGCGACGATGCGCTCGGCGGCGAACTGCATCGACGCCTCGCGGTCCCGCTCCAAGCGCTTGCGCGTGTTGTCGAACTCCGCCAGCGCGCGCAGGTAGCGGTCTTTGCAGCTGTCGGCCTCCTCGGCCTTGGCCTTGAGCGCCTCGTGGTCCTTTGCGCTCAACGTCACGTCGCCTTCGGACGGCGGGGTCTCTTGCGCCTTGCGCTCAGCCATCGGCGACTCCTCGCCCGTGCTCGGTCGTCCATTGGCCCAGCACTTCGGACACCACGCCCGCGACGCCTTCGACCAGCGCCCGCATGCGTCGATAGTCCATCCGCCTGGGGCCAAGGATGCCGATGCCTCCGACGATCGATTGATGCAGGCTGAAGGGCGCGAGGATATAACTGCACTCTTCCAAGCCCTCGATGCCGACCTCGTGGCCAATGCGCACCTGCGCGCCGTCGAGCCTTGAGCGCGCCCGGTCAAACATCGACGCCAAATCGCCGCGCAACTGGGCCAGCAGCTCTTCCTGCAGCTCCAGCTGCCGCAGCAACTGCCGCGCGCGCTCCGGCGACTGATGAAACTCGGGATACTCAAACAGATACGCCGCGCCTTCGATCAGCAGCCGCTCTTCGGGCTCAAAGGCCATCACCGCCTGCAAAATCCCCAGCGATCGCTTGACCAGATGGTAGAACGAGTCGTTCACGGCCAGCAGGCGCCGCTCCAGCACGACGATCAGCTGATCGGCCGGCAGGCCGGCCAGCTCGGTATTGAGGAAGTGCGCCAGAGAGATCGCTTCATCGCGCGAGATCGGTTCGAGGAGCTCAACGGTGTGCGAGGCCAGAAACGGTTCCTCGCCGATCAAGACGCAGTGCAGCTTGTGAAGACTCAAGGGGAGCAGTTCGATTTGACGGATGGTGCTGCGGCGTACGGTCGGCGCCACGACAAACGCCGCGTGATGGGTCAAGGCCGAGAGTACCTCGCCGACGCCTTCGAGCAGCGACGCCGCCGCGGACTCGCTGCGGCGCACCGATTCGTTGACTTGGCGCGCCTGATCGGGAGTGAGCCGCCGGGCATCCCTGAGGCTGTCGACGTAATAGCGGTAGCCGCGATCGGTCGGCACGCGGCCCGCGGAGGTGTGCGGATGCTCCAGCAGCCCTTCCTGTTCGAGCTCGGCCATCACGTTGCGGACCGTCGCCGGGCTCACGCTCTGCCGCAGCTTGCGGCTGATCAGCTCCGAGCCGACCGGCGCCGCCGAGGCGACGTACACCTCGATGATCGCCTCCAGAATGTCGTGTTTTCTCTTCTCAAAGTCGGTTGCGCCCATGAGGTCCTTGTTAGCACTCTTATGTTGTGAGTGCTAACCTTAAGGGTAATGAATAACGTGAAACCTGTCAAGGGGAAAACCCGCCGGACGGCGCAGACGTCTGATCTGCGCTAGTAATTTGATTTTCAACGACTTGCAGCAGCGGCGCAAGCCCCTGGTGCAGCTTGGCGGAAATGGCGATGGGGTTGGGAAGGGCCCGCAGCTCAGCGGAAACCTCCTGGCCCGCGACCTGATCAATCTTGTTTAAGACCGTGACCATCGGCTTGCCGTCCAACGACAGTGCCTTCACCACATGATGCACCGCTTCGGCCTGGTCGACCGCCATGGGATGGCTGGCATCCAGCACGTGCAGCAGCAGATTGGCGTCCTGCGCCTCTTCCAGCGTCGCCTTGAACGCCTCGATCAGATGGTGCGGCAGCTTGTGCAGAAAGCCCACGGTGTCCGTCAAGATCGCCGGCGCGCCGCTGGGCAGACGGAATCGACGAGCCAGCGGATCCAGCGTGGTGAACGGACGGTTTTGCGTCAGGCTGTCGGCGCAGGTCAGCGCGTTGAGCAAGGTGGTCTTGCCCGCGTTCGTATAGCCGATCATGGCGACTACGGGAACGCGCGCGTCTTGGCGTTGGCGGCGCGTCGCCTCGCGCCGGCGGCCCAGTTTCTCGAGCTCCTGCATCACGCGCGAAATGCGCTGGCGGATGCGCCGGCGGTCGAGCTCCAGCTTCTGCTCGCCAGGGCCCCGCGTGCCGATGCCGCCCCCCAGCCGCGAGAGCATGACGCCCTTGCCCGAAAGCCGCGGCAGCAGATAACGCAGCTGCGCCAGCTCGACTTGCACCTTGCCTTCCTGCGACCGCGCGCGCTGCGCGAAAATGTCGAGGATGAGCTGCGTGCGATCGATCGTCTTGACGCTCACCAGCTCTTCGATGTTGCGCTGCTGCGCGGGCGAGAGCTCCTGGTTGAAGATGACGACTTGCGCGCGCTGCTGCGCGGCCGCTTGCGCGATCTCCTCCAGCTTGCCCGAGCCGATCAGCGTCGAGGCGACCGGGCGGTCGGGCCGCGCGTTGATCGAGCCGATCACGTTGCACCCGGCGGACGACGCTAGCTCCTGCAGCTCGGCCAATTCATCCGGCATCGACCACCGCTCCGGGTCGCGCCGGTCAAATTCCACAATCACCAGCATCGCGCGTTCCATTTATGTGAGCACCTTTCCCCCGAGCCGAAACGCGGCCAGGATCTCTTCGGTTGTCCCCGACGCGGACGATCCCCGCGCCATCGTGATCCAGTGAATCCTCGGCTCGGCACGAAACCACGTCCATTGCCGCTTGGCGTAGTTGCGCACCTGCTGCTGCCAGGCCGGAATCATCTCGGCCTCGCTCAGCTCGCCGCGGAGAAACGGCTCGAGATACGGCAAGCCGTGCACTTGCCGCGCGGTGCGGCTGAGACGCGTGAGGTCGAGCTGCCGCACTTCCTCCAGCACGCGCTCTTCACGGAGCATCCGTTCGACGCGGCGATCGATGCGCGCGTAGAGCTCGGTGCGCTCGCGGGTCAGGCCGACGACCAGCGCGGGCACACGCAGCCACCGCTGCTCATGCCAGTAACTCGACAACGGCCGGCCCGTCATTTCGAACACTTCCAACGCGCGGACGACGCGGCGGGCATCATGGGGATGGATGCGCAAGGCTGCGGTGGGATCCACGCGCTGCAGCCGCGCAAAGAGGGCCGGGCTGCCCTGCTCGCCGACATCGTTCCAGAGCCGGTCGCGGATCGTCGGATCGCCGGCCGGCGCTTCACACAGACCGTCGATCAACGCCCGCAGATACAGCCCTGTCCCGCCCACGGCCAGCACTGCCCGCCCGCGGGCCTGAATGTCGGCAATCGTGCTCATGGCCGCTTCGCGGAACTGTCCGACGCTGAACAGTTCGGTCGGCTCGATGCAATCGATCAGATGATGCGGAACATCGGCACGTTGCGCGGCCGTCGGCTGCTGGGTGAGGACGGCCATGCCGCGATAGACCTGCATCGAGTCGCACCCGAGGATCTCGGCGCCCAGCTGCCGCGCCACCTCCAAGGAGATCTCGGTCTTGCCCACGGCGGTGGGGCCGATGAGGGCGAAGATGGCGTCGTGCGTCGGAGCCGCGCGCAGGCCAAGGCCCGTGGAGCGAGCGTCGGTCATGATGCGGCGAGGCCGAAGAGCGTGTGCGCGGCGCTGCGGACGATGCGAACCGGCAGGCAGGCGCCGATCCACCCGGCCGGCCCATCGAGGATGACACCGTGGTTGCCGCGCGTGCGGCCGAAGAGCTGGCCCGGCTGCTTGCCCGGCCCTTCGATCAGCACCTCGGCGGTGCGGCCTTCATACCGCCCCTGGCGCGCCAACGAGATCTCGTTCTGCAGTCGCAGCAGGACTTGATTGCGCGCGTCTTTGACCTCGCGCGGGACATCGTCGACGCGCGCGGCCGCGTCAGTGCCGGGACGCGGCGAATACTTGAAGATGAAGGCGCTGTCGTACTGCACCTCGCGCATCAGCGAGGCGGTCTGCTCGAAATCGTCGTCGGTCTCGCCGGGAAAGCCGACGATGATGTCGGTCGAGAGGCTAATGTCCGGCACCACGCGCTTGAGCGCGACGATCTTCTCGAGGTACGCCTCGCGCGTGTAGCCGCGCCGCATCGCGCGCAGCACGCGGCTGGAGCCGGATTGCACCGGCAGATGCAGCCATTCGCAGACCGAGCGGCAGTCCCGCATCGCCTCAAAGAGCCGCGGCGTCGCGTCAAACGGATGGCTCGTCGTGAAGCGGATACGCTCCGCGCCGGCGCGCGCGTCAATCTGCCGGAGCAGTTGAGGAAAGTCGAACAGTTGGTCCGGAGCATCTTGCAACAGCCGCAGCCGGCCGAGCGGCCCTTTGAATCCCGAGCCGTCCGGAAATCGTTTGCCGTAGGAATTGACGTTTTGGCCGAGGAGGGTGATCTCTTTGTAACCGGCGCGGGCGAGCTGCGCAATCTCCGCGATGATTTCTTCGGCGGGCCGCGAAATCTCCTGGCCGCGCGTCATCGGCACAATGCAGTAGGTGCACGCCTTGTCGCAGCCTTCCATGATCGTCACAAACGCCGTCACACCCGGCTTGCGGTAATCGCCCGCGGGCTTGCGATCCAGGGGGCGGAACTCGCGGCCGACCGCCATCATCCGCAAGGGGTCTGACCCCGTGCGGATATCAATCGCTCTTGAGGGGTCTGACCCCATCAAGACGCGCTGGCGCTTGGATTGAATTTCGGCGAGCAAGTACGGCAGGTCGTAGAGCTCGGCGGGGCCGGCGATCAGGTCGACCTGCGGCAGCCGCTTGAAGATCGCCGCCTGCTGCAGCTTCGCCATACAGCCGATGATGCCCAGCACCAGCCCCGGCCGCTGCTTCTTCAGGACCGACAGCTCGCCCATCTTGCCGAAGGCGCGCTCTTCCGCGTGCTCGCGGACCGAGCAGGTGTTGAGGAGGATCACTTCCGCCTGCTCCGGCGACTCCGCGACGCTGTAGCCCTGCGCCGTCAGCATCCCGAGCACCTCTTCCGAGTCCCGCTCGTTCATCTGGCAGCCAAAGTTTTTTATGAATACATGTTTTCTCATAAGATCACTTAACTGGTCTTTGTAGCTAGCCATGCGGAGCACTCGTGCAGCGCCTTCTGGGATGAACGCCGCCTGCTGCCAATTGCGGAGCAGCAAGCATGAAACTATATCTTCAGGCCCTCGGCGATGTACTGCTTGATGAGCGACTGGTAGGGGACGTGCCGCTCGTTCGCCCGCTCCTTCAGCCGGAGAATCATCGGTTCGGACAGCCGGATGGAGATGGCGCGTGAGGACGGCTTCAGATTCGGAAACGACACGGCCTGCAAGTCCTTCACCTCGAAGTAGTCCGCCAAATCAATCTTCGCCCAGAAGGCCCGTTCTTCATCCTCCGTCTTGAACGATGGAACCTTAAGCGACTTCTTCATAGAGTCCTCGCTCTCGTTTGTTCAGGTCTCTCCCTGAAATCACCCGCACCGCGTGGCCGCGAATGGTGAACACCACAAAGAGCAATCGCTTGTCCTTCGTCCGCCCAATGAGGCCATAGCGCGTTTCCCGTTCCGTGCGAGGGGTAAGGTGGAACAACCGCTTGTGGGGATCAAAAAACATCTCCTCGCATTCGGCATTGGTCACCCGGTGTTTGAGCCAGTTCTTCTCCCGGTTGCCAGCGTCCCACTGAAATCGGATCGGTTCCGGCCACACCGTCATGATCTACCCCTATAAAGTGTATATACTGCATGATACGTCGTCAAGAGTCGCGCAACGCCATCACCATCAGCGTCGATTTCGGGACAAGCTACGACTGCTTTCCTTCGGCTCACTTCTGATACCTTGGTCTGCCTGGACATGAAGTCCTGCTCGTTCATCTATTGCAAATCAACCCATTGAGTCTCTGTACCGCCACGACCCGAAATATTGGGGAGAACCGCGTGTAGTAGTCCATCCATCTGGCATCCAAATGTGCAAATGTAAAATTCTGGCATAATTCCTTGATACTTCCTTTTGCCCCATCCTGGGTGCAGTAGGGGAAGTGTCCCGTCCCTCCAGCCGCGTTCCCGCATCCCTCCCTCGCGCATTACTGAGCCACATCTGTCTGAACGGTTTCGGGAGGAATCTCGTCCTTCCTCGTAAGCGTGAGATAGACAACCAGGGCTAAGATTGCGATGAGGAAGAGTGCGCTTGTTGTAGTCGTCCCCAGGCCCAGGCCACCATCAGTGCGAGCCTGTGAAAGGTAGTCACCAATAGATGCGCCGAGTGGCCGAGTCAAGATGTACGCCAGCCAGAAAACAAGTACCGCGTTCGTAGACTGGAGCCTGTGTTCCACAGCCAGGATCCCTTTAGCAGCAAAGTGAGCGATCGTGACGACCGCAATAAGGCCAGCGAATATGAACAGCGAGGTCAAATACCCCAGGCCAAACTTTTCCGCAGCGAGGTCGCCTGCGGCAGTACCCAAAGCAAACGTGAATAGAATCGCCAACCAGTAGAAGGCCTCACGGCGAGTCGTAACAATGGAGTGGACGGACAACGTCTTCTCAACCGCGTACCACACCGCGAAGGTCAGCACGAGCATAACGGAGAATGCAAAAGTCGTCGTCTCCAGAGGGGCCCTGAAGTTGTCTGTCAGGTTGTCCGTAATCAAGGTGCCAACAATACTGATGAGAACGACTGCGAGCCAGTAGATTGATGGGGTGTATTTTCTCGCCTTGAACTGAAAGAACAAAACGACGACAAGTAGTGCGCCCATAACGAGCGATGTTCCGGTCAGCCCAAAATGAAGTGTTGTATTCAGATGGTCTGCTGCAGTCTCACCGACCGTCGTACACAGAACCTTAATGATCCAGAAGTAAATTGTGATTTCCGGAACCTTGTTTAACTTCTGTCTGATTTGTAATGAGTTCATCTTAATTACCTGGGCGGTTTCAAGTGCCTAACGCAACAGGGACGTTGTGAAACGCCTCGCTGGGGGTGCGTCACTGCAGCACCTTGCGCGGGCGACCGGTCAAGAGGTCCTGGACATGCTTGATCGCACGACGCGAGACCTGCGAGAAGTCTGTGCCCTTGGGGAAGAACTGCCGGATGAGACCATTCGTGTTCTCGTTCGTGCCCCGCTCCCAGGGACTGTGCGGGTGGGCGAAGTAGACTTGGATGCCGGTGGTCTCGGTGAAGAGCCGGTGCTCCGCCATTTCCTTGCCCTGGTCGTAGGTCAGCGACCGCGCCATCTGTTGGGGCAAGGTCCGCATCTCCCGGGCAAAGGCCTGCCGGACACTCGTCGCATCCTTCGCCCGCAGGGGGACCAGCAGGGTGGTGCGTGTCGTCCGCTCCACGAGCGTGCCAAGCGCCGAGGCGTTCCGGCGCCCGACGATCAAATCTCCCTCCCAGTGGCCGGGGACGGTGCGATCCGCCACCTCCGCGGGACGCTCTTCGATGCTCAGCATCGCCGGGATGTTGCCGCGCCGCTCCGGGCGGCTGCGCCGCACCCGCCGG
>JGI1358J11329_10002608_pt1 | contig 13809 bp, 13 predicted proteins | sample Subgroupgradi54m_FD_11329 | JGI IMG/M metagenome (IMG submission 11329)
CTTTCGCGGAAGGTCGGCTCGTCGAGCAAAAAAGGCTATATGTCTCTCGAAACTCTGGCCGCAACGGCGCCAGTAGACGACAAGGAAACAGAAATGGAAATTTCTCATTCAGTTTCTTCCGCTGTTGTAACAGTGGCGGAACCTATCTCCTCTTCAGAAATGGCTGCCAAAGTCTGCCCCATCGATCCAGCAGAAAGAGCACAGTGTGATAGTTGCCAATAAATATATGAAATAACGAATTGGCTACGAATTGATAACGAATCAACGAATGGGGATCCCTATTCGTTGATTCGCATGGGGCTAGCAATTCGCCCGCCTGCTAGCACCTGAGTGCAAGTCAGGGCGGGCAGGTTGTTCATTCGTTACTTCGTATATATTTACATTTTAATATTTACCATTTACACTTACGATTATGCTTATCGGCAAACCATCACCTGAAGACACCAGTCTCCACCCGCTTCGTTACAAGTGGGCCTATGATTTATACAATCAAGCTGTCAGAAATACCTGGTTTCCGCATGAAATAACTCTCAAGGAAGATTTGGATGATTGGAAAAAGATGACTGAAGACGAGCGGCATGCCGTTGAATTTTTGATGGCTTTTTTCAATCCAGCCGAGCTTATCGTTAATCGTTCAATCGCTTTGGGCATTTATCCATATCTGAAATCTCCCGAATGCCATCTCTATTTGGCCAAGCAAATGTGGGAAGAAGCGAACCATTGCATTGCTTTTGAGTATGTTCTTGAGACTTTTCCTTTGAATCGCCAAAAAGCCTTTAATTTTCACCTCACTGTACCGTCAATGAAGGCTAAGGAAGATTATATTAATAAATACATGAAGCGCATGACTGAAATGTCGCTTGATGTTGAAACGACTGAAGGCAAAAAAGATTTTATCAGAAACCTTGTCGCCACAAACATGGTCATGGAAGGCATCTGGTTTTACTCCGGTTTTATGGTGGTATTAAGTTTCAGACAGCGAAAACAATTGCGCAATTTTGGTTCGATGATTAATTGGGTATTGCGCGATGAATCACTCCATCTTAAGTTCGGCATGAATCTCATTCAGAATATTTTGGAAGAAAATGCCGATTTGCTCACCGAAGAATTTGCCAATGACATTCGAAATATCATCATTGAAGGCGTTAATTTAGAGGTGGAATATAACAAGGATCTTTTCCCGCACGGCATTCTTGGCCTCAACGCTGATTACGTCAATCAATATGTGCAATATGTCGCCGACAGACGCCTCGAAGAGCTCGGTTTCCCTAAATATTACAATGTGACCAACCCGGCAAAATGGATGTCTGCCGCGACCGACGTTTACGAACTCGTCAATTTCTTTGAAGCTCAAAATACAAGCTACGAAGTTGACTCGCAGGCACACGGTAAGGAGAAAAGTAAATAGTACTTGGTACTTAGTAAATAGAAAAGCCCCGAATCCATGAGGAGACGGGGTTTTGTATTTGGGAGTCTTACTCCCAAATAAAGAAGGAAGAGGCGCGGGCAACCATTTTTACCTCCTTGGTGGTTGTTAACATCAGGAGCGCACCCCTTCCGAAAGAGCTAACTAACAAGATCCAATCCAGCGTTCTAGTTTAAGGTCGTTTTGGATTTCCATCATATGATGTTCCCGAATCTTATCAATTTCAGAACTCAACTTTTTCCTATCTTCTTCTTTTGGTTTATTGGCAAGACCTTTCAACTTTAGGGCAATGTCTCGGTGCCAGTCGAGATTAAGTTGCGGACACATCGCATATTGGATATTCACATCTCTTTCGAATTTAGTTGTGAGTGGTGATCCTTTTTCCCAACATACTTCGACCGTCACGGTGACTCTATCGGTAAGTGCCCGACAAATAGGACACTCGAATACTCCAAAGTTTCTCCTGATGTCATATTCAGTATTTCGTTCAATAGGCGGTATGCTTCTCATATTTTTCCTTTCTACTTCTTCGGATTAAAACCACACGTAGTACAAGTCAGAACCTCCACAATTTTATGGAATGGCTTTAAGTTTAAGTAACCTTCTGGAACAAGCCTATACGGATTAAGATCGGGCATCAGAATAGACTCTTTAACACGTTCCTGTTCCTTTTCTTCACTGGTGTAAATTTTTCCATCAGGAGATAAGAAGTGTTTGTAGAAATTGAGCTCTTTGTCAATAAATGAGCATACATTTAAGGAATTTTTGTTTTTAACAAAATTCCATCGTCCCGTGTCGTATACGAAGACTACTTTTCCTATTGTATCTAGGAATGCTGTTGCTGTGTTTACGGCTTCTTTCTCTTTTATAAAGTCTTCATGTGACTGACCAATTTGAGGTTTTGATTCGTGGACATGATGTTCGAAGTTACTAACTAAAGCCAGTCCCTCAATTTCTCCTTTTGCCAATTCTCTTAATGCAATACTAAAGAAACTTAATCCATTGCCGGCGTTAGGTCTGTCTTTATCATACAGATTTGATGGTAGGTGGAGGTCTGTCAGTACAATTTGAGGTTTTGACTTCCGATCTATTTTTTTAGTTGCTTCATCAGTGTCCACTGCCACATCAAGGTCGTAGTCTTTTAAGATAATTTTGGCGTATTCGATTTGGCGAGAATCATCTTCAACGAGTAGGATTTTCATATTTTGTTTTCAACGAGCTTTTTAAAAACAATACACTCCGACAAAATGTCGGAGTGTATCAAGGAGATTTCCAAAATTAACGAAACAGATTCGTTTGCATCTTTCCCCACATCGTGGGGCTGGAATTGGCACCGTTTCCGCCTACGCAGATGGTTGCCGATGGAGTGATAACGGGCCATAACCCTCCTCCATACTCTTGATACACTTATGTAGTTGTTTACCTAGTATTGAAACTACCACGGGCAGATTAAAATTACAAGAAGGGTAGATTCACGATTCACGAAGCAAGAATCAAGGGTAAAGAAAAGCCCCGAATCCATAAGGAGACGGGGTTTTGCGTAAAGATCAGTATCTATTCGGCGTGGCGGAGCTTCTTGGTGAGAAGCCGGAGTTTGCGGCCGTCGGGGTCGAAACGAAGGATCATTCGGAGAATGAATTCTTTAACGTATTCGATGCGGCGGGCATTTGAGCTCTCGAACTTTTTGAGAAGGGAAAAGTGACGGAGGTCGCACCGTATCAAATCTTCCGATGCGATTGGTATGACTTTAAGACCGGCTCTCCGGAAGATTTTCACGGATCGGGCCAAGTGGTAACCGATGGTGACAAGACCGATACGTGAGCATTCCTCCCACTCCTTTAGCATCTTTGCTACTTCCTCGGCATTGCCGACGGTGTCGATTGACTCTTCCTCGAGTAAAATTTTCTCAAGTGGAATGTTTGGGTAGTACTCGAGCATAAATTCCCGCATGGCTGCTGCTTCCGATGGCCACTCTTTTCCGGCAGTCTTGCCAGTTGAGAAAATGATCGTATCGGTATTTTCTTGAATGAACATTTCGCCGGCTGCGAGCGCCGAAATTTTTGATTCGAGGCTTAGCTCAAGTTTCCAGTCTGGCGGTAGGGGATTCGGTGGGTACTCGACCCAGTTTTTGCCGAGTACAATAATGATATCGAATGTGGTATTTCGGGTTAAAGGGAGGAATTCTGGCACAAGGTCTCCTTTGTTCGGGTTTTTTGGTTGTTTTTACGTCTTGTGATATTCTACTGTATATATCACTTTATGTCAACTTTGGCTATTGGCGGCCGCGGATACGCCAGGAATTGACGAGATTTCGGAAGAAAGTGTCGAGGCCTAAAAGATCGAGAAGTGGAAAAAGAATTATCAGAATAATGTCAGTACACATTTCTTTGATTCTCGGCTGGCCCCAGGCAATGTAGTGTTTCGCCGCTTTGCCGCGACAAATCCATCGGACGCGCGGATAGTGGAAGGGCGTGGAAATGATAATAAGATTGGCATTTTCTCTTTCAGCTTCTTCAAAGGCAATGCGGCATTGAACTGTGGTTTCGTAGGCGCGGCGGATTGTCACTATTTTTTCTTTCGGAACGTCTAATTTTTCAAGAGTTTGTTCGTAGAGATCTGCTTCTGGCAAGACTCCTTTAATGCGCACTTTGCTGATAATATAAATAAAACTATTTTCGTTTGCGGCAAGAAGCTTTTTTGCCAAAATAAGACTTTGGTACCAATCCTGTTTTTCGCGCGGGCCAATTCTTCCTTTGTCAGGAAGCGGACTTTTGGTGAGAGGTACAATAATAGTTTTTTTCATATTGATTTATAAAAATTTTACCATAAAAAAACCAACCCTCTGAGGTTGGCGCGGAGAAATGTCTTATCGCGGCCATTCGTAGGTTTGGCCAGAGAGGGTGATTTCTTCAATCGGTCCCGTGTATCTTTCGAAGATAATGGTGATTTTTTCACCCACTGCTGGACTTGTCGGTAGAAGATCTTTGGGGATGCTTAATCCCCGTGCGCCCATGCGGACGATCCAGTGTGTCGAGTTGTCGACCACTTGGTCAATAGTTAGAAGAGCCGATACACTGCTTCTCTTTTCTGAATCGCTGTCTGTAAGAAGCAATCGGTCGTGGGGTATTCCATTCAGGCCATTGCGGCCTACCACGGCCGCTCGCACCTCTGTTCTACTAATCATAGGGGTTCTAGCAGGCATATTGCCCTTTATGCATGAGATGTCAATGAAGATACGTGAATTGAATATATTTAAAAATGTGATATAGTAATGCCTGCTTGTATTGGGCAATTACTCGCGCATCTCACAAAGGTTCGATGCAAACTCGACACCAACACACGAATGAGAACGAATGTACGAATGGGATTCAGAATTCTATTCGTGGCATTCGCGTATTTATTCGTAATTCGTGTCGTGTTAGCACCGAGGTTTTGCGAGGTGTGCGAGAGGAAAGTCCGAACACCATCCCGATGTAACATCGGGATAAAAAGGTAGCGGGTAACGCCCGTCCGCCGTAAGGCGCGAGATGCGAACAGAGACGCTTTAAGGCGAAAGCCGAAAAGCAACCTATCGAAAGATTGGTTGAGCCCCGACGGTAACGTCGGGGGTGCAACGGCTAAATTCTTACCAGGGTGCAAGGCCGTGCCCAGCGCGAAGCGCTTGATATTTAAATATTTAAATATTTAAATCTCCGACGCGGAGCGTTGGGAGTGCCGCTTGACTCCGAGAGTAATCGAGGAGCTAGATAAATGATTGCCGTCCGCGCATCTCACTAAGGTGAGATGCAGTCAAAAGTCTATAAGGTCATAAAGTCCGTAAAGTGAAGAGAAAGATTCTTACTTTATAGACTTGAAAGACTTTCGACTTTAGACTGCACCGAAGTTTGGTGAGGTGCGTAGATACAGAATTCGGCTTATAGATACAAGTTTTATGACAAAACCCCTCAAAAAAGGGGTTTTGTCATAATTGCTCTTAGGTATAATACGTGACTTACTAATTTTTTGTGAACAGCCCTCATTGCTGTCGGCGCTCTAGTTTTATATAATAGCGAACACATTTAGCCATCTAACTTTTATCTATGGAGAATCCCATGCCATCGACGGTGAGAGACGGTTCATTCTTTGATAAGTTGTCATTCATCGTCCTCTTTTTGACAGTACTTTTACTGCCACTTCTGTTCATTCCTTCGAATGTCTATCCTTTCCAACTTGGCAAAATTTTACTCCTCACTGTCGGTACCCTCTTGGCGCTTATTCTCTGGATCGCGGGGAGACTGAAAGAGGGCCGTTTGTCTGTGCCCTTTACGCCGATTTTTATTGCGGCTGGCCTTATCTTATTTGAATTCTTTCTCTCCTCGCTTTTCTCCTCTTCCATACAAGCCTCGCTTGTAGGCCAGGGTTTTGAAGTGGGCACATTTGGTTTTCTGTTGGTGGGTTTTGTTCTGTTCTTTCTTGTCGCTGTGCACTTTAGTTCTAAGAAGCGTGCTTTTTACGCTTATTTTTCCTTTCTCATCGTTTTTGTTTTGATTGGACTTTTCCACGCTCTTCGTCTGGCTTTTGGACCGACTTTTTTGTCGATGGGTCTTTTCACCGATCAAACAGCAAATATTATCGGCAAATGGAATGATTTCGGTATCTTTATCGGTGTGGCGACTACGCTTACCATGGTGACCCTTGATCTTCTTTCTGTTAAAAGTCTCTGGCGTATTGTGCTTTGGCTCGTGCTTCTGCTTTCGGTCGCTTTGCTTGCCGTTGTTAATTTTTCAGTTCTGTGGATTGTCCTCGGCGCATTTTCATTAGTCTTTGCTTTTTATCTCGTCTCAATTGGCTACAAGAAAATGACAGTAGGTTCTGTTAATGAAGAGACACATACCTCTTCAATAGAGACAAGTGGCCGCCGCAAAATTCCATATGCCTCGGTCGTGGTGCTTGCCATTTCTCTCATCTTTATTTTTGGTGGCCAGAACATTGGAGAGAAAATTTCAACCAGGTTTCAGATTTTTCAGATTGAAACTCGACCATCCTGGAGTTCGACTCTTGATACTGCCACCGTTGCCTTAAAGCAAGATCCTCTGTTTGGTGTTGGGCCGAATCGTTTCGTTAACACCTGGCTCTTGAATAAGCCAGCGCCTGTCAACCAGACTGTCTTCTGGAATACTGATTTTAATTACGGCATCGGCCTTATTCCGACATTTGTGGTGACAACCGGCATTCTCGGTCTCATTCTCTGGATTATTTTCGTTCTGCTTTATATCTTGCTCGGTTTCAAAGCTTTACTTTCTTCAAATCAAGACCATTTTTCGCGGTATTTGAGCATCTCTTCTTTTATTGTCTCTGTCTTTCTGTGGGTTTTCTCGATTGTCTATATTCCGACAGCGACAGTACTTAGTTTGACGTTCTTTTGGAGTGGCCTGTTTATTGCGTCTGTCTACCGTGACCGGATTATTCAAGGAAAAACTCTCCTATTTGCCAACCGACCTAAACTCGGTTTTATCTCAATCGTCTGCCTCATTGTTCTCTTGGTTGCAAGTATTGCAGTGGGCTACACGGTTATCAATAAATTTAATTCGTCGCTCTACTTGGCAAAGGCTCTTCGCTCGTTCAATCAAACCGGTAACATTGAGGCAACGGAAAACTATCTCAATAAAGCTCAAGCGGCGGCTGAAAGCGACACAGGTTACCGGTTTCTTTCTGAATTATCTCTCGTCAAAATCAATAATCTGCTTTCTGGCAAAAGCGATCTGACGCAAGACGCCCTTCGGACGAAGTTTCAGTCTCTTCTGGGAGACGCCCTTCGTAATGCCGATGCCGCTCGCAATTTTGACAGACAAAATTACCAAAATTGGGTAACGCTCGGCCGTGTCTATGAAGCTGTTGTACCCTTAAACATTGAAGGAGCACATACCAATGCCTTGAATGCGTATAATGAGGCATTGAAAGTTAATCCCCATAATCCAGAATTGTATCTTGTTCTTGCACGCCTCGAAGTGGCGAATAAGAATAATAAAAAGGCGCATGAATACATTAATTTGGCGCTTAAAGAAAAATCTAATTACACTGAAGCCATTTTCTTCCTATCGCAATTGCAAGTCCAAGAGGGGGATCTTAAATCAGCCATTGAGTCAGTCGGTTCAGCAAGCATTTTGGCACCAAATGATCCGGTTGTTCAGTTCCAGCTCGGTCTCTTGAAGTATAATGTTAAAGATTACAAAGGTGCGGTTGAAGCACTTTCACGTGCGGTTGCTTTGAACACTGTCTATGCCAATGCTAAGTACTTTTTGGGGTTGAGCTTGTACCAGATTGGCAGGACCCAAGATGCCATCGCCCAATTTGAATCGATCAAAGGAACCAATCCTGACAACCAAGAGGTCTTGCTGATTCTTTCCAATTTAAAGGCTGGACGCGCGCCTTTCTCTAACGCCAAGCCGCCTGTAGATGACAAACCTGAAAAGCGTGCTACGCTTCCTGTTAAAGAGAAGACCGCGACTCCTTCGCAGTAGTTTGGTCTTACTTTTCCGGCTGTGGTTAAGAAGTTAATACAACTATTAAGCAAAGAAATAAGCGGACTCCACGAGGCCGCTTATCTTTTAGCATTCTTTGCTTTTGCTTCTCAAATTCTAGCGCTTGTTCGCGATCGCCTTTTTGCGTCGACGTTTGGGGCAAGCAGAGTTCTTGATATGTACTATGCCGCTTTCAGAATTCCCGATTTGCTTTTCGTAACTATCGCTTCTCTTGTCTCTATTTCAATTCTTGTGCCTTTTTTTATGGAAGCACAGCAAAAAGGTGTTTCACTCAAGCGGCTCATCAATAGCATCTTTAGTGTGTTTTTTCTATTGATGGTCATCGGTTCCGGTCTGGTATTTTTCCTGTTGCCCTACATTGAACCAAAATTGTTTCCGGGCTTTTCCAGGGAAGAGCTTGAGTCTATCATTGTCCTCTCGCGCATATTGCTGGTCTCACCATTTCTTCTTGGCATCTCCAATTTTTTCGCTTCCATTGTGCAAATGCATAATCGCTTTTTCCTCTATGCCGTAAGCCCTATTCTCTATAATCTTGGTATCATCGTGGGTATTTTGGTTTTTTATCCACTCTGGGGTCTCTATGGTCTTGGCTTCGGTGTCGTCCTCGGAGCGCTCTTCCACGCCCTTGTGCAGGTTCCTTTTATGATTGAGAAAAAAACTTTGCCGCGATTCACCCTCGATATTGATTTCAGAAATGTGAGACGTATCATTGCTCTTTCAATTCCGCGGACTGTCACTTTGTCTACTACTTCTATTTCTGCTTTCGCTCTGGTGTCCATGGCCTCTCTCATGGGAGAAGGGTCAATTGCCATTTTTAATTTTTCATTGAATCTTCAATCGGTGCCGCTTTCCATTATTGGCGTCAGCTATTCTTCAGCCGTTTTCCCTTTGCTTTCTCGTCTTTCCATTGAGGATAAAAAGACTGCTTTTTTAGAGCGCATGATTACCACTTCGAAACATATTATTTTCTGGTCCTTGCCGGTGAGCGCTCTTTTTATTGTCTTGCGTGCTCAAATCGTGCGTACCATTCTCGGTGCAGGCCAGTTTAGTTGGTCGGACACACGGCTCACTGCGGCGGCTCTCGCTCTTTTCACATTCTCCATTATCGCTCAAAGTCTGATTTTGCTTTTCGTCCGAGCTTTTTATGCTGAAGGCAAAACCATGAAGCCTCTTTTCATTAATGTTTTGGCCATGGTCGTGACCATAGCGGCCGGCTATTTTTTTCTATGGAGTTTTCGCACCCATACAGGTTTCGCCTATTTCCTTGAAGCTCTTCTCCGAATTGAAAATGTACCCGGCGCCGAAGTTTCTGTGCTTGCTCTTGCATACACCGTCGGCATTCTTTTCAATACCGTGCTTCATTGGATTGCCTTCCACCGCGAGTTTTCTTCATACACGAGAGCCGTGGCGGGTACTTTTTTCAAAAGTCTTTCTGCCTCGGTGATTATGGGGTATGTTAGTTATATCTATCTCAACGTCTTTGACAATGTGTTTGATCTTAATACCTTGCCCGGTATTTTCTTTCAAGGGTTGTGCGCTGGCCTTGTCGGTATTTGCAGCGGTGTTTTGGTGCTGCGTCTGCTTCGGAGCCAAGAACTAGAAGAAGTGTGGAAGACATTGCATCGTAAAATTTGGAAAGCTAGGGTGGTGGTGCCGGGGCCAGAACAATTGTAGGTGGAATCTGGAATAAAGAATAAGGAATTAGGAATAATGGAAAGGATCAGTCGAAGTTTACTTTTGTCTACCTCAAAATATTTAGCAAATAAGGCCTTTTTTTGCTAGTATGGGTAGATATGGCCGGTATAAGACATATTCGCAATTATTCGATAATCGCTCACATTGATCACGGCAAGTCGACACTGGCTGACCGGTTTTTGGAGCTGACCAAAACCATTGAAAAGCGAAAGATGACCGATCAAGTGCTCGATCGAATGGAGTTGGAAAAAGAGCGGGGGATTACCATCAAAATGAAGCCCGTTCGCATGGAATATGTTTACAAGGGCGAGCCCTACGTCATCAATCTCATTGATACACCCGGCCACATTGATTTTTCATACGAAGTTTCGCGGGCTCTGAAGGCTGTGGAGGGCGCTGTGCTTTTAGTTGATGCAACACAGGGTGTACAGGCTCAAACCCTCACCACCCTCGGCATGGCGCGTGAGGCGGGTCTTACTATCATTCCCGTGGTCTCGAAAATTGATTCGCCACTTGCCCGAACGGCTGAAGTAAAAAAAGAAATAGCGAAACTCCTCGGTTGCGCTGAAACAGAGGTTCTTGAAGTTTCTGGAAAAACAGGTGAAGGGGTAGAGCATTTACTTCAAACTATCATTGATCGTATTCCGCCACCAGCCGAAGAATTTCCCGGTACTAAAAGTTCACGCAGTCTCATTTTTGATTTTCAATACTCAAATCACACTGGGGTTATTGTCTTTGTTCGGGTTTTTGACGGTACGCTCACCAAACGTGATGTCTTGAAATTCGTGGTGGCAGATAGAAAATTCACGCCGATTGATATTGGTATTTTTTCGCCCATGGAAATTTCAAAAGAAACCATTGGGGCGGGTGAAATTGGTTTTATTACCACCGGCATTAAAGAGCCGGGCATTGCCTCTGTCGGTGATACCATAACCGAATTTCGTGAGCCCTTGCCGCTTCTTTTGGGTTACGACAAGCCTCGGCCCGTAGTATGGGCATCTCTCTACCCTGAATCCCAAGATGATTTTAATCTATTGCGGCAATCGCTTTTAAAATTGAAACTCTCCGATTCGTCCTTTATGTTCGAGGAAGAATCGTCGGGTCTTCTTGGTCGCGGTTTCCGGTGCGGGTTTTTAGGTATGCTTCATCTTGAAATTATTACTGAACGGCTGAAACGTGAATTTAATCTCTCTCTTATCGTGACCACGCCGAGCATTACCTATGAAGTGATAAATAAAAAAGGGGAACGATTGATTGTCTATTCGCCGGCTCACTTTCCCGACCATGGTTTGATTGAAAAAGTGTTTGAGCCGTGGGTTGATGTTAAAATTATTTTGCCCGACAACTATGTGACCGCTCTTATGCCTCTCTTTTTCAAACACGAAGCGGAGATCGGGGCCACGGACAATTTTGGCGACGGCCGTTCATCAATTGAAGCAACCATGCCTCTCCGCGAACTGATGCGAAACTTTTTTGATGAAATAAAAAGCGCGACGTCCGGTTTTGCTTCTTTTTCGTATAAAATTGGGACACTTCGTGAAGCTGAAGTGGCAAAACTTGAAATTTTGGTTGCTGATGAAGTGGTGCCGGCTTTTACTCGGGTTGTTTCTAAAAAAAGAGTGCAGGAAGAAGCAGAAGCGGCCGTGGAAAAGCTCCATGGCATTTTGCCGCGGCAAATGTTTGCCACTAAAATTCAAGGCCAGGCGCTTGGACGGATTCTTTCGTCACGGTCTATTTCGGCATTACGAAAAGATGTGACGGGGTATCTTTACGGAGGTGATATTACTCGGAAGATGAAACTCTTGGAAAAGCAAAAGAAGGGCAAAAAACGCATGAAAGAACGTGGTCGAGGCAAAGCCAACATCCCGCAGGAGGTGTTTATGAAAATGATACGGAAAGAGTAAGCACCAAATTCAAAATTACAAATTCCAAATAAATTCAAAATTATAATCTCAAACTCAAAACAATTTAAGATTTTGAACTTGTAATTTATTTAGGATTTGTAATTTTGTGCTTGTGATTTATCCGAGTAGGCTTGGTATATAGAGCAGTACCATCGAGATGACAACCAAAAGCATAACCACGATCATGATTGTATTCATCCTTTTTTTATTTTTTTGGTCGAAAAGCATGGGGCTAGTATACTATAGACATGTCTGATTTCAAACGTAAGCGTAGTACCAGGCGTTTCTTTTATTCACCCCTTTCTGTCGGACTGCTTTTGGTAATTACTCTTTTTGTGGGGAAGGTTTCTTGGAATGCTTATCGAAAAGCCGCTGATTCGGGTCAGGCTTTAGCCGAAGCGCAAAAAGCCTATTCTTCTTTGGAAGAGAGGCACGTTTTCTTATCGAATGAAATCACTAAGCTTGGTACCAAACGCGGTCAGGAAGAAGTGTTGCGTAATCGTTACAGTGTTGCAAAAGAAGGGGAGCGTATGGTAATAATTGTTGAAGACACAGGAACGTCTTCAGAAAAAGAAAACCAAAACGGCAAAGGTTTTTGGAATTCATTCTTGAATTTGTTTAAGTAAAAATCGCGAGTGTAGTTTAGTGGTAGAACGTGTGAGTATTCGCCAAAGCGAATACGCAAGGCCGGAGGCGGGCGCGCCGAGGCGGGGTCGCGGACTTTTTCAGCAGAAAAAGATCTGTGACCTTCCCAAGCATTGTATAATCTAAATATGCGGGATTGGTTTAGTGGTAGAACATGTGCTTCCCAAGCATAGGGCGGGAGTTCGATTCTCCCATCCCGCACAAAAAACCATAAGGCTTTTTTGTCGAGGATGGGAGAATCGAACGGCGGAGCGCACGAAGTCCAAACTTAGCAAAGTTTGGGCGCGAGCCGGTGGCTAGACCAAAATCTTGCGACGGCAAGATTTTGAGTCGAAGCCGGTTCTCCCATCCCGCACATTTGAATTTTAGTTTTACGTTTTTCGCTTTATACTTTTAGCTATCTTCATGCTTGCATCCGAATTTTTTATGCTATAATGACTCTCCATTTAATAAAATAAATCTAAACGTAATGCATAAAGTTGCCATTTATACCACGCCGACCTGTGTGTACTGCAAAGCGACAAAAGAATTTTTTAAACAGCACACTGTTGAGTATCAAGAATTTGACGTGGCTAAAGATTTAGAGAAACGAAAAGAAATGGTTGATAAAAGCAAGCAAATGGGCGTACCGGTCATTACCATTGATGATCACGTGATTGTCGGGTTTAATCAGCCGAAGCTGCAAGAAGCACTGGGTATTAAATAGTACTTGGTACTTAGAACATAGTAATTAGGAAAAAGAAACAAAAATTCCGGCTCGGCCGGAATTTTTGTTTGGTCAAAGGTGTGTTATATTTTGACGATACTTGCCCCCGTAGTTCAATGGATAGAACGGATCCGTCCTAAGGATTTGATGTCAGTTCGATTCTGGCCGGGGGCACACGGTGCCAAAACCCCTAAAGGGGTTTTGGCAAAGAATCGAACGCCGGAGCGATGTTTGCGCAGCAGCGCAAACCGCGAGGCGGTGCCCAGACAAATCTTTGCGACGGCAAAGATTTAGTCGCGGGCGATTCTCGGCGGGGGCACAAATGAAGCGTAAAGCTAGAAGCGAAAAAGTTAAAACAAAAGAAGAAGAAAAATTTGTAATCTCGGTGTTTTTTGGTACTATACAGCGGTATGAATCCCGATGAAAGAAAGCTTTTAAGCGAGACGTATGAGCTCGCTAAAGAGAACAACGAAATCTTGCGCAAGATGCGCCGCGCCGCCCGTTGGGCGAGAGGGTTTCGTATTTTTTATTGGACTGTTATTATCGTACTTTCTGTGGGGGCATACTATGTTATCCAACCGTATGTCGATCAGTTAACTAGCGTGTACGGCACTTTAAAAACCCAAATAGACAATATTCACAAGGCGGCCGGGAAGATTCAGGGACAGTAAAAGTTCGAGAGTCCGCAAAGTTTTTAGTTTTTCGCTTTTAACTTTACGTTTCTTATATTGCCGAGGTAGCTGTTTTGGCTGATAACACTATAAAGTTTTAAGGTTTTCGTTTTGCACTTTAAGTTTCTTACATTGCCGAGGTAGCTCAGTTGGTAGAGCACGTGCCTGAAGAGCATGTGGTCGGCGGTTCGAGCCCGCCCCTCGGCACAAATGAAAAAACCGCGCCAGGCGGTTTTTTCAT
>JGI1358J11329_10002615_pt1 | contig 13797 bp, 18 predicted proteins | sample Subgroupgradi54m_FD_11329 | JGI IMG/M metagenome (IMG submission 11329)
ATCACAAAACAGGGGCCGAAACGAAAGTCTAGCCACTTCTTGTTTTAATTCTTCTAAAATTTTGTTGGCAATTAGACTGCCGTTGATAATCTGCATGTTTCAAATTAGCCATCATATTTTACCATTTATATAGTTAAAAGAAAAAGCCCGCTTATTTATCCTCGCCGGGCTAGACGAGTGTTGGTTACCTAAAAGACTGGGCGGTGTGCTCTGCTAGAACCTCCATGCTGTCAATGCGGTTTTCCGAGCCCTCAAACTGCAACCGCAAATCCGTACAGCCAAGCACGATGTTCCGCGTCGGACTTTCAATAACCATTTGTTTTAAAAACTCCTGATGTTGAGTCGTTTGCTGATCACCGAGCAGTCCCTGGATCAATCCATCCAATCTGATTTGATCTGGAGCCTGGGGAGTAATGACAGCAATCCCCAACTTACCGAGCACTTCCTGATATAACCGTGTCTGGATCGTTCGGCTAGTTGCCATCAGGAATATTTCCCTCCATCCTCGCCTATGCACTTCTTGGGCCACAACTTGGATGAGGTTAGTGACCGGAATCGGCATCCTTGCTACCAGGTGTGAGTGGAACTCGTGCACTGTGTTGCATGGAATTACCAGTTTAGTGGCTCCCGCTCTGACCAGAGCCAGCGCCCCGGCATGCAAGAGTGAAAAATAATACCTGATATGCAATCCCTGACGGATATACCCACACTCCTTTCGCAGATTCAGCGGCAGGCTCCAGATGCAAACTCCGGGGCGCACTGTCCTTGTCCCCAATTCCACCAGCTTGAGATAGAACTCTGCAGTGGTTTTGGGACCCAACCCACCCAAAACGCCAATGACTGGCTTCATTTGTCCTCCGTTGTTTTATGAATGAGATTTCCTTCGATTGCTTGCAGATGTTCCATGAACTTAGCTCGAATGTCTGCTGCAAACGGATTTCCAAGCTCGATGGTCTCGAACAAATCCCATGAATCCCATCCGAGCAATTCAACCACTTCATACAATCGATTGAAGGCAAGTGTTGCCATCTGAGATTTTCGGATATCGCATCCTCTCAAGGCTCGTGCGACAAAATGTGTGAGCCCTTGAACCATAGCCATCTCTTGGTCATGGACTTCGGCTACACCCACGAAAGTCTCGACACCGCAATGATCGAGAAGGGCGTGGATCTTTAGCATGCGCTCGACACTGATTCTTACTGGACACAGGACTATCTTTTTGCCTCGCAATCCGTCCTTAGCACTCTGGGGTCCGAACAACGGATGCGTGCCAAGGATCTCGATGCATTCCGGCAGATTTTTCTCCATTAGTTCGATCGGTTTGACCTTAACCGAACAAACATCGATCACCAGTGTCCCGGGCTTGAGCAATGGGGCGATCTGCTTCAAAACCGACTCCAGGCTTTGGAGTGGGACTGCCAAAATCACGACTGGTCTTTTCGTCACCTGCTTAAGCGATCCCCAGACACAATGGCGAACTACTCTTTTTCGGGACTTAACAAGATCTGTGACCATCACGTGGAATCCAAACGCCAGATGTTGAGCCAGAAATTCACCGAAGTTGCCATAACCGATTATTCCCACTTTCATCGGAGATGGTCTCTTTTTGTATCTTCTGATACCCGCATCTGCCTCGTCGCACAGGTATTTCAGCAACCGATCCATAAATGTCCTCCTCTGAGTTGGTAAACTGAGCAGAATTTTTCCGCCCAGATGACAAATCACAGGAATAACAAAAACCGCCTCACAGAAGGCGGTTTGAAAGTGTTTAAACTAAATCAAATCTAACCCGACTTCTGTGTGAGAAGCGGATAGTAATATGCGGAATTGCGCTGAATTAAATTCATATCATGGCTAGTATATCCCCTTTTGACGGATTTGTCAATGCCGGATATAATTTATGCATGACGCAAGCAATAGTTACTACAATCAAATCAAGCTCAATTAACCTACCCAAGACTTGGCAAGGCAGTAAGGTGCTTTTGCGTATTACTGGGGACACCGCGACTATTACTAAAATCAAAAAAACGGAGAGAATTTATTCTGCTTCTGAAATTCAATCTTGGCGACGTTTAGGCAAAGCTGTAACCAAATCTGCTCTGAAAAAAGCCTTATCGCAAACACGGTAAATGAAAATCGTGGCTGACACCAATGTAATAATTTCTATGCTGCTTTGGGGTAAATCTCTAGAGCAGCTTTTTACTTTAATCAACCGCGGTCAAATAATTTTATGTTTCTCGCCACAAACGATCGATGAATTATTTCGCGTGATCCATTATTCTGAGATGAAAAACCAAGCCGAAAAATTAAAAATCAACACAGAAGTTTTAATTGATAAATTACTCGCCGCTTCAGTAATCTGTTATCCTGAAACCAAAGTTAATATTATTACGGATGATCCTAGCGACAATCGACTCCTGGAAACAGCGCTTGCTGCACGGGCTGACTGTGTTATCTCTGGCGATAAACATCTATTGCGTTTAAAACGATTCCGTAATATTCCAATTCTGCGGCCAGCTGAATTTTTGGAACTAGTAACTAAAGGCGGGCAAAAACGATAAACATGATAGACGAACAAGATATCCAAACTCTAATCAAGCTGGCCCAAACCGGTGATTCGGAAGCATTCGGCCAAATCTATGACCTTTATGCCAAGCAGCTTTACAACTTCTTATTCAGTAAAGTGCAACACCGGGAAGTAACTGAAGAAGCAGTGCAGGCGCTGGAAGATTTGACGCCGGAAGCGACTGTGCGCGAAACTATTAACATCCATTTGCATGAAATAAAAAATTCCCGGCACAAGGTCCGGTTGGAGTTAAAACTAGAAGATACTAACGACTAAACAACCGCTAAATATTTGGCGAGTCCGTTCAAAAATTCTTGGCGGGCGGTCAGTTGCCGATTAACCCCATCCCAAACCAGCAATTTAGTTTCGTGATCAAACACAATCTTGTCCAAAACATGGTTGGCATTAGCAGTGTACCCACCTTTTGAGTCAGCGTGAGTACTAATAATCTCTAAATCTTGATGGGTTAATTTGGAATTATGTTGAAGCATTGCCAGGATTGCCTGAGATTCAACCATCATAGCCCGCTCGTGCGCGGCAAATGCCCCCACCGCCGTCTGCCAGTCCGAGGACGAATAAATCTCGGACAACTCCGCGGTATAATTCCTGGTCGGCTCTTTAGCTTCAACTCTTTGAATCTCCTCTATGCTGGCTCCTAAACTCTGTAGTAGTCGGTACCAAAGTTGCTCGGTTGGCATGATTAATTCTTCTTGGCGCTTTTGTTCCAAAATTTCTAAGGCGCTTTCAGCCGTCGGGTCGTCGGACTCGGACAAATTCGCAATGGCAAACCGTAAAAATCCGGGATCCCCATCGAGGCGCCCGACAACCGCTTGTTGGGCCAAAAACCGTTGGAGCATAAATTTTTTAATTTTCTCCAGTTTCGTATGGAGAGAATTAAGTTCGTGGATAACCGGCCACTTCCCTATCTCGTCAGTGATATAATTCATGAGCCACTCGATAAATTGCTCGCCCACGAATTCCTTCACCGCCTGTTCGGGATTATTAACCGGATTGGTATTGTCAGTTAACTCGTTCATCGAAGTTGTATTACTGGGTCATGCCCTAAGTTTAAGCAGGATTGGTTTTTTATGCAACACTATGCTATTTTAAGAGTGCAATAGAGGCCATTAACCTGTTAAAAATATATGAAATATCTCAAAATTTCCGCCATCTTCACATCCTTGCTCGTACTAGGGGCCTTAGTGCCCAATTTAACCCAAGCCTCAGGGACGTTGTCCTTGAGCCAGTCTTCGGTTAACTTAAGCGCTGGCCAAAATGCCACGATTACAATTTATACTTCTGGCGGCCAAATGGCCAATGTTACCAATGTCACCAATGCCTACGTGGCTTATGCCAACATCTCCAACAATATCATGACGATTTATGGACTCGGTAGTGGCAATACTCAAATTACTGTCTGTACTTTTGACAATACTTGTAATAGTGTTTATGTCACGGTCAATGGCAACAGTTACAATAACACAAATAATTACTCGGCCTTGACTCTTAGCCCATCCAGCTTAAACTTAAATGTTGGACAAACGGCCACAGTGGCAGTTTATGGCGGCAACAATAACTATTATATTTCTTCCAATCCCAACAGCAACGTAGCCACCACTACAATTTCTAACAACCAAGTCAATGTTTTTGCCAATAACAATGCCGGGTCGACCACAGTAGTAGTTTGCTCCTACAGTTCGAGTCAATGCGCGAACTTGCAAATCACAATCACCAACCCAATTACCTACCAGAGTATCAGCTTCAGTCAAAATTCGGTTAATCTCAACTTAAATCAAAGCACTATCGTCACGATGTACGGATCGAGCTCATTTTACCTGTCAAATAACACGAATTCAAATGCTGTGACAGCGGTGGTTTCAGGCAATAGTCTGAGTTTATATGCCAACAATACTGGTTCTAGTACTCTGACTATTTGCTCAAACAGTGGGGGGGCCTGCGGCACTGTCTATGCCTATGTCAATTCATACTCTCAAAATTATGGCTCAACCTCTGGCCCTAATTTTACTTACACAACCTTACCCCAACCAACTGTCAATCAATATTATTCCGCGCAAATTACTGTGAGCAATGGCATAGCCCCATATTCATTTACGTTAAGCTCGGGATATTTACCGGCTGGGTTAACACTCTCCCGCACCGGACTAATCTCAGGCATTCCACTTAATAACACTCCGGCGAATTTTACCCTTGTGGTTACCGATGCCTATGGTCGGACAAGCACAGGTCAACCCTTCTCTCTGGTTCCTGTTTATTCGGCTACTAATCCGTATGGCAATGTCCTCGGTAGTTCAGTTTACGCCAATGGCACGCTCATCAATGACAACGGCACAATCTATATTACTTACAAAAATACCAAAACTGGGTTTGCGACCTTCGGCGCTTTCAGCCAACTGGGTTTCAAACTCAGCAATGTCATTAGCGGTTCAACCTATGCCCTGACCAATTCCGGTTTTGCCATCAGTTCGGGCAATGCTGGGCACCCGTGGGGTACGTGGATTAAAAACGGCACGACTGTGTATTTTGTCCATGAAACCGGTTTGATTCCAATTGATAATTACAATGTCTTTATCTCAAACGGCGGGCAAGACCGGCTAATCACGACAGCCAATCTCTCGGATTTTGCCAAACCCATCCTGCCGGTTATGACGCTTAGCGATTATCGGCTAAGGTAACACGACTGAATAAATAAGTGGTATAATCAAACTATCAGCAATTAACAAATAAAAAATATGGGGATTATTCTTTGGGTTATCTTCGGAGCTTTGGCTGGTTGGATTGCGTCCATGATCATGGGCACCAACGCCCAGCAAGGCGCGGTGGGCAACATTGTGATTGGCATCATCGGCGGGGTCGTGGGTGGATGGATCATGTCTATCCTGGGCGGGTCTGGTGTGACCGGCTTTAATCTTTACAGTCTGCTGGTTGCTATCCTCGGTGCTGTGATCCTAATCTGGATCTTCCGAATATTCCGCCGCTCAACCTAGAATCGCGCATAAAAAATCCGCTCATCGAGCGGATTTTTTTGATAACTTTAATTTTTTCTTTCTTGGCCATTTTTTCACTTCGACTTCTCGGCGCAGTGCGTCACTAAGTGTTTTATAGATTTCAGAATAAACAATTTTACCGCCACCATGGGCGCGGACATATTTAGACCCCAACCCCGCATTGTGCTGCTGCAGTCTTTTTTCCTTATCCTTAGTCACCCCGCAATACAAAGTCCGATCCTTGCATTTCAAAATATAAAAATAGTATTTGGATTTCACTCGAGACTTTTTCATGTTATAAGTATACATGGTTTATTGGCTCTTGAAGAAAAAGCGGATTTTTTATATAATACCGAAGCTTTAGGTCCCATCGTCTAATGGTTAGGACGCCAGGTTTTCATCCTGGCAATCCGGGTTCGATTCCCGGTGGGATCACCAAAAATTACTATGAATATACTTGCTATTGAAACCAGCTGCGACGAAACCGCAGCTGCAGTTGTTATCAACGGGCAGATCAAGTCCAATATCATTGCCTCCCAAGTCCTCACACACGCCAAATTTGGGGGTGTGGTGCCAGAAGTCGCGGCCCGCAGTCATATTACCGCGATTTTGCCTGCCATTGACCAGGCGCTCACACAGGCCCAAACTAGACTGACAGATTTAGATTTGATTGCCGTGACCCAAGGCCCGGGACTCGCCACGTCGCTGATGGTCGGGGTAGATACGGCCAAGGCTCTGGGTGCGGTTTTGAATATTCCGGTGGTGCCCATCAACCATCTTGAGGGACATATTTACGCAAATTTTGTGAATCAAGAATCAAGAATCAAGAATCATAAATTTCCTGCTCTGATCCTAACTGTCTCGGGTGGTCACACTATGCTTGTGCTCATGAAAGGCCATGGGCAATACAAAATTGTCGGTGAAACCTTGGACGACGCCGCGGGCGAAGCGTTTGATAAAACCGCCAAGATGTTGGGTCTCGGTTACCCAGGCGGGCCAGCGCTATCCAAGCTGGCAAAAAAGGGCAATCCACAAGCTTATAATCTGCCGCGCCCCATGATCAATTCCAAAAATTTGAATTTCAGTTTCTCTGGCCTGAAAACCGCCGTCCTCTACACTATACGGGATTTTGCTCGATCGAGCAAAAAGCCGGATAGTGGAATCAAACAAGATTTAGCAGCGTCGACACAGCAAGCCATCGTTGATGTCTTAATTTCCAAAACTGAACAAGCTGTCAAAAAATTCCATCCTAAAACCATCATGCTTGGCGGTGGGGTGGCGGCCAATGAGCTTTTACGCAAGCGCTTTCAAAAATCGGCTTTAAGCTTTAATCTCAAATCTTCAATCCCCAAACTCGAATACTGTACTGACAACGCGGCCATGATTGGACTAGCGGCGTATTATAAGTTAAAAAATAAAAAAGTAAAAAATCGCAACTTCAGTCACGATCCTAATCTTATGCTAAAATAACAGCATGAATGACATTCCCAAAACTTACGACCAGTCAAAAGAAGCCGAGCTTTACAAGCTTTGGGAGGCTTCGGGATATTTTAATCCGGACAATCTCACAGGCAAACCCTATACCATCATCATGCCGCCACCCAATGCCAACGCGCCTCTGCATGTGGGGCATGCTTTGGGGCTAACCCTGGAAGATATAATGATCCGATTCGAACGCATGCGCGGGCGAAAAACTTTGTGGCTGCCAGGCACTGACCACGCCGGATTTGAAACCCAGGTCGTGTTTGAAAAAAAATTAGAAAAAGACGGGACGAGTCGCTTCCAAATGACGCGCGAAGAATTTTACCAGGCATGCTGGGACTTTGTGCAGAGTAACAAACACATTTCAGAACAAGGAATGCGGCGTTTGGGCGCGTCCTGCGACTGGTCACGCAACGTGTTCACCTTAGATCCCGAAATTATCAAGGTGGTTTACGAAACTTTTGAGCAAATGCATGCTGACGGGCTAGTTTACCGCGCCGGCCGAATCTGTAACTGGTGCCCCAAACACCAAACCGGATTGGCAGACCTGGAAACTAAATATGAGGAACGAATCGAGCCGTTTTATTATTTCAAATACGGGCCATTTGTCATCAGCACCAGTCGGCCCGAAACTAAATTCGGCGACAAATACGTGGTCATGCATCCAAAAGATAAACGATACAAAGAATATACCGACGGTCAACAGTTTACAGCAGAATGGATAAACGGGCCTGTGACTGCGACCATTATCAAAGACGAAGCTGTAGACATGAAATTTGGCACGGGCGTTATGACCATTACCCCAGCGCATGATGCGGTGGACTTTGACATCGCCCAGCGCCATAATCTGGATATAGAAGAAGTGATTGATAAACGCGGCAAGCTGTTACCTATTGCTGACGAATTTGCGGGCTTAAAAATTCTGGACGCCCGACCCAAAATTGTTGAGAAGCTGAAAGCCAAAGGACTGCTGGAAAAAATTGATGAGAATTATAAACACAATGTCCAGCTTTGTTATAAATGTAACAATCTAATCGAGCCGCAAATTGTGCCCCAGTGGTATATCAAGATGGAATCCTTACGCGACATCGCTGTGAAGGCTATCAAATCTGGTGAAGTGAAAATCATCACCAAAAAATTCGAAAAAATCTTCATGAACTGGATGAAGGAATTACGCGACTGGCCAATCTCCCGCCAAATCTGGTGGGGCATTCCGATTCCAGTATGGTACAAAAATGACGAAACGAAAATTTCCGATAAATCTCCAGGCGAAGGCTGGGTGCAAGACCCGGATACTTTTGACACTTGGTTTTCGTCCGGGCAATGGCCATTTGCGACCATGATGGCTAATGACGCCAAACGAGGAACCCAAGATATCAAAGAATTTTTTCCAACTGATGTGATGGAAACCGGCTGGGATATAATTTTCTTCTGGGTAGCGCGTATGATTATGCTGTCTTATTACCGCATGCATAAGCCGCCGTTCACTCACGTTTACCTCCACGGCTTGGTCCGGGACAAAGAAAAGCAAAAAATGAGCAAGTCCAAAGGCAATGTCGTGGACCCATTAGGTATCATTGACCAATACGGCGTGGATGCCCTGCGTATGGCTTTGATTATTGGCAATCTGCCAGGCTCAGACCTGCCCCTGTCCGAAGATAAAGTTCGGGGCTATCGAAATTTCGCGAATAAAATCTGGAACGCTAGTAGATTTGTGTTGCAAAACTCTGAAGATAACTCCCCCCAACCCCCTCTTAATTTAAGAGGGGGTGGCCGAAGGCCGGGGGAGTTAATACCCGAGCACCAAGCCATCCTCAACGACCTCGAAAAACTTTCCAAAGACACGACTAAACTGATGGACAAGTTTGACTTGGCCCATGCCGCGGAAAATCTCTACCATCATTTTTGGCACACGTTCGCGGATAAAATTATCGAGGAATCAAAAGCCCAGCTAGTCGATCCCCAAACCAAAGCCTCCACGCAACTGATGCTTAAAACCGCTCTGGAAGCGCAACTCAAACTGCTCCACCCCTTCATGCCATTCGTGACTGAGGCAATCTGGCAACTTGAACATAAAAATTTACTGATGATAGAACCATGGCCTTCAAAGTTAAAATAATTTTGCCGGTAATTTTGATACTCTTGGCTGGCTGGAGTTATGGCCAATACCAGCATAACAAAACTAAGGTTGCTTCTAAGTCCTCAAATTCGGCCTTACAGTTCCAACCAGAGGGGCAGATACTAACCCAAGCCATCAAGCCCAAAGTTCAATCAACCTCCAAGATTGCAATCGATAATTCGACCTGCCAACCCAGCAGTGCACCATATCTGTGCTTTGCGAAATATTACGAGTCTTTGGTCACCAATTACGGTGCCACGACCGCTACTGCGGATCTGAAAAAACGAGGCACGGAAAATGCCCTGGCGTTTTCCGATTGCCATCCACTCATGCACGTGATTGGCCGGACGGCAGCGAAAAGTTATGCCACCACTTCCGAAGCCTTCTTGCACGGCGACCCATACTGCTGGAGCGGATATTATCATGGCATTATGGAAGGCATGATAACGAAAATCGGGTTAAAAAATTTGCCTGGCCAACTAAATAATATTTGCGCTGACATCCCTGGCAAGGCCTCTTATAATTTTAACTACTATAATTGCGTACACGGCTTGGGCCACGGGATCATGGCGCTTCTGGGCGATGAAGTGTTTGACTCGCTGAAGATGTGCGATAACTTGACTGGGAGCTGGGAGCAAGAATCCTGCTATGGCGGCACGTTCATGCAAAACATTATTGACAGCACCAATGTCGCGGACACAGATAATGTGGTTAAATATTTAAAACCAAAAGAGCCGCTGTATCCGTGCACCGCAGTGGAAGATAAATATAAAGGCCAATGCTATCTGGGGCAGACTTCCTATGCCCTGCAAGTTTCCGGGTATAGTTTCCAAAAAGTTTTCGAGCTCTGCGCCACCGTGGCTGAGCCTTATCGCGATATCTGCAACCAAAGCATGGGCCGCGATGCAGCCAATCAAGTCTCGCACGATGCCAAAAAAACTAAGGACACTTGCTGGATCGCCACGGATCCCAATGATCGCACCAACTGTGTGATTGGCGCGGTTAAGGAAATTATTTCTTACTATCATGCCAAAACCCAGGCCGTGGAATTCTGTAACATTCTGGATGATGAAAACAAAATCACCTGCAATACCACGGCTGACTCGTACTATTCTGTTTTTTAGATTGAATTCCAAATTCCTTTGAACACCTCGCGCATGTTGTGCGCCAGGACCGCGTCGTGGATTTCCACGAGATAAAACGGATGCTGGCTCGTGACAATCATGATCACATAATCCCCCATGATCCAAGTGGTGGCCGTAAAATACGCGCTTTGGTCCCAAAACCTGATTCGCCGCTTGGCGAATTTCTTTTTATATGGCAGTTCCGCCACTTCATTACTTAATAATCGCAACTCTTTAATTTCCGGCAACCCACCCTCCCAATACCAGTCAATCCATTTGGCATAGTTGGCTACGAAAGTTTTATCCTGAAATCCCCAATGCATGCCATCGCGCTTGTTAATACTTTCATTCCAGGTCTTGGCTTGCTTGTACATATATGCCTCAAGTTCCGCTTCAGGGATAAACACAATTTTTGGCAGAGCAAACTGTTGCGTTTTGACCACTGCTTGCAGTTCGTGGATCGCGCGTTTAGCCAATTCCCTTTTTTGACGTATCTGCTTTTCTTCCTGGTCAATATAATTTTCCAAATCAGCAGGTGGCTTAGCAATCAAGCTAATTGTTGGGGCGCCTAAATCTTCAGTGATTAACCCTTTGGTCACTAATTCTTTGGCCGTGGAATAAATCGTGGTGCGATTAATGCCAATAACTTTTGCCAAGGCCGCTGGCGTGATTTTCCCATATTGAAGCACCGTGAGATACACCTGTATTTCTTTGTCATTGAGTCCAATTTTGGTGAGTAGTTCATTGATCATATTTTTTGCTCATGACCTCTCGCATCTGCGAGCGAGCGCTAACTTTCGTCTTTGCGAGGAGGCCGAGAGTTTAAGCAGGGCATTAACTTGGCGGCCGACGAAGCAATCCCTAACCTTGAGATGAGATTGCTTCGCGACTGCCGATTTGTAATCCTCTGGGATAAAAGCAGTCGCTCGCAAAGACAGTGGTTGAACGATCTTCACAAATGCGCCCCTCTTTAGAAATTAGACCAATTAGAGCTTGCCCCGGACTCGATCCGGGGTCCGGGATGGGCTTTTCTCTCTATATTATACTCTGTTGTTGGGATCTTGTCAACAGCAAATTAGGCTAATTTTACTGAATTTAACCCTTTTTCTTAGAGTTTCGTTGAAAATCTATTGACTATCCCCTGTTTTTCTGATAAACTTTCTAGTTACGCTGGATCACCCGGCTAACATTTTCCGCCTACGCATAAAGCTTCGGCGGACAAACAAAGCCCAAAGGAGGGCAAGATGACCGATACCTTTCGGCTTGGCATGAAAGGCCGACTCAAGCATGGCGACCTCCTGGACGCTCTGGCTAAAAAAGGCTGGACGCAATCTGGCGCGGCCAAGTACCTGAACGTAAGCCCACAAGCCTTCGGGCATTGGATCAACTTACAAGAAGTTCCCAGGCATCTCACGACCGACCAGGTAACAAAGTTGATGGAGCTCACAGGTAAGACTCCAGAACTTCTCTGGCCGGACTATGTCAGGTCAAAGGATTTTCTGGATGCCCCAAAAACGTTTGAGGTCGTGCGCGATGTCGATGCAAGAAAAATGCTCACGGCACTACAGCGAGGTCGTGAGTTGCTCGCAGCTCCTCCTGACGCTCTCTTTGAAAAAAGAGAGCTTAGAGAGAACCTCGCACGTGTCATGAGCACTCTGCCACCGCTCATAGCGCATGTTCTCAGGGAGCGCTTCTTCGATGGCGCAAGTCCTCAAGAGATCGCCGACGAGATGGTTCCAAAGATAACACGCGACGAAGTGAAGCGGCTGGAAGCAAAAGGACTCAGGATGCTTAGGCATCCTGAGCGGACCAAAAACTTGAGGCCGTTTATTTTTCTTCCGGGTCTCGATCACTGAAGGAGAATCTATGTACCAACCGAGTTGCCAGACTCGCAATAAAACTGGTTTACCCTGTACCCGAACGACAGTGAGCGGTACAGGGCCCGGCTGGGATTTGCAACAAGTCCCAGTCTTTTTATTTTTTGCAAAACTAGACAACTATTTATTTCTTATAATGATTCGTGATTGCGAAAACTTCTGCTACGCCTTCGGGTGTGATAAAAAATAAGGCTCGATATTTATCGTCTAATCCCTATGTACACCTTTCTGCTCGGCCGAGCAAAAAGGTGTACAGACAAAAAAACTGCGAGTTACAGAGCAGCTTTCTAATTACTTGTTACTAATTACTAACTACTTGCATTAAAAAGATGACTGGTGTAAACCACTTTCTAAGTCTGCCAAAAATTCTTCGGTGTAAAGGCCGGTTTGGCGAAAATCAGCTGCCACATCTGTAGGCGAATTGCTGATTATTGATTCAAATACACTGCCAGTCAATCGTCTATAAGCCTGGGACTGTGCTTTGAGCTTTTGATATTCTTTTTTGGGAATAGTTACAGTGTTCATATATATATATGAAAATTGTTCTATAGTTCTGGTGTCAATTGTTTGACTTAATTAAAAAGTATGTTATGCTTTTTATGATATGAGATTAACGGATGCGAGATCAACGGTACTTTCTGAAATTGCACGGGACATGGCCCAGGTCTTTTTCGCATCAGTGCTGATCGAGCCTATTGTAACACGATCAGCTACTTGGTTCATTCTCTTAGTCGGATTGGCTTTATCTTTTATCTTGTGGGCATCGAGTATATTTCTAATTAAAGAACAACCAAAACTATGACTAGCGTAGCCGATGCATTAACTAATTTTTATATCCTTGGCGCTCTTATTGCGATTGGTATTTCCCTGATCGTCTTATTGGCTAAAAAAGAAAGATAAATTAGCATGGATTTATCTACTAAACAAATTGTTCTCGGAATTTTGGTGGGCGTTGCTCTGATCCTAACGATATTAGCTTCGCGCAAGTCTAATTCGAATAAATAAAGTTCCCCTCGACAACTTAAAAAGAGCCTCGCGGCTCTTTTAACTTTGGCTAGATCCCCGCTTGCGCGGGGATGACGCTTCGCGTCATTTGAACCGCACTGGCACGGCAAAGGAGGCGTCGAATTGTCTCATGTCCGAAGGATTGTCTTTACTGATAATCAAAACTCCAGTATCAGTCTCAGGTGTGGCAAATTCCAAACTCGCCATAAACGGGACATAGTCTAAAGTCTGCCAATCAAAAGCTGGATCAGCCATGACCGTGGGTTGAGCAATGATCTTCCCGTTCTGGTCTTTCAACACAACGCCAATCGTGGCTTCAAAAAACCAATTACCGCGGGCCTTGCCTTTGACTAACAACGGGCTCGCGACTAAATCGCCGTACTTGGGCATGTCCAGAACCACTTCTGGATCCGCATTTTCTACAGCGCTAAATTTCCGGCCGTCAAAAGCCTCACACTGGACTGGTTCGCCGTCCAAGATTGCGCCACCGGCCTGCTGGCAAGTTTGAAAATCCGTGATCACTTTGGCTTGTGACTGCGGTTGACGTTTAATTACAAACAAAGCCAAGCCAGCTAGTAAAACTAGAACGACAATTTGTAAATATTTGTTGCTCATATTT
>JGI1358J11329_10002617_pt1 | contig 13792 bp, 14 predicted proteins | sample Subgroupgradi54m_FD_11329 | JGI IMG/M metagenome (IMG submission 11329)
GCTTGGCGGGCTGGCCTGGCTGTGGCGGCCGCTGCTGCACATGACTGTGTCGGAGGAACTGGCCGAGGTCGAAGGCGAGCCGGTCGCCCTGGCCCGCGTCGGCTTCCTGCTGCTGATCGCCGTGGTGGTGGCGGTGGCCATGAAGATCGTCGGTGTACTGCTGATTACCTCGCTGCTGATCATCCCCGCCGCCACCGCCCGACGCTTCTCGGCAACGCCTGAGGCCATGGCGCTGCTGGCGGCGCTGGGCGGAGGGCTGGCGGTGGCGCTCGGGCTGTGGGGCTCGTTCACCTTCGATACGCCGTCCGGCCCGTCCATCGTCGTCGCCGCCGCCACCCTGTTCGCCCTGTCGCAGCCGCTGGCGGCGCTGCGGGGGCGCGGGCGGTGAACCTCATCTTCCTGGCTCTGGCGGCCGCCGGCTTCGCTGTTGCCACGCTCCGCCAACTGGGATGGGACGGTGTCGGTGCGGCGCCGATGGAATTGCTGTCGTCCGGCATGATCAAGGCGGCGGACGGGGCGGTGACCCTGTCGATCGGCACCATCGGCGCCATGGCGCTGTTTCTTGGTCTGCTCAAGGTAGCCGAGCATGGCGGCTTGCTGGTGGTGGTGGCCAAGGCGCTGCGGCCGCTGCTGGTGCGCCTGTTTCCCGAAGTGCCGGCCGGTCATCCGGCGATGGGCGCGGTGATCTTCAACCTGTCGGCCAATGTGCTGGGGCTGGGCAATGCGGCGACGCCGTTCGGCATTCGCGCCATGCAGGAGCTGGATCGGCTCAATCCGCACAAGGGTACCGCCAGCAACGCCATGGTGCTGTTCCTGGCCATCAACACTTCCAGCATCACCCTGTTGCCAACCAGCGTCATCGCCTTGCGCGCTGCGGCTGGCTCGGCCGATCCGGCCAGCATCGTCGGCACCACCCTGTTCGCCACCGCCTGTTCCACCGTCGTCGCCATCATCGCCGCGATCTGGCTGGCACCGCGATTCCCGGTGCCAGCGAAGACCGCCGACCAGCCCGACAGCACTGATGACGACGGCGCCGAACCGCTGCCGCCGGCCGAGAGCTACCCCGCCTGGGTGTCCTGGCTGGCTCTGGGGGCGGTGCTGGCGCTGGTGCCGCTGACCCTCGGCTGGGGCCGTCAGGTGACGCCGTGGATCGTGCCCGGGCTGGTGGTCGGGCTGCTCGGCTTCGGCGCGGCGCGCGGGGTCAAGGTCTATGAAAGCTTTGTCGAGGGTGCCCGCGAGGGCTTCGAGGTGGGGGTGCGCATCATTCCCTATCTGGTGGCCATCCTGGTGGTCATCGCCATGCTGCGTGAGTCCGGTGCCCTGGCCATGATCATCGAGCCGCTCGGCCGCATCACCGGCCCGCTCGGCCTGCCCGCCGAAGTGCTGCCGCTCGCCCTGCTGCGGCCCCTGTCCGGCTCGGGCGCCTTCGGCGTGCTGGCGGCATTGATCCAGGATCCGATGATCGGGCCGGATGGCTATATCGGTGTGCTCGCCAGCACGGTGATGGGCTGCACCGAAACCACCTTCTACGTGCTCGCCGTCTATTTCGGCGCCGTTCAGATCCGCCGAATCCGTCACGCCCTGGTGGTCGGCCTGCTGGCCGATGCCGCCGGAGTGGTCGGCGCGGTGGTCATCTGCCGCTGGCTCTATGGCGGGTGAGGAGAAAGAGCAGACCACTCATCTCCAACCAATCGCCCATTGCCTCGGGCGCCACGAATGCCTACCCTAAAGGATGTAAGATTCCTAACCATTCGGGGTGGGCCATGATGATCCTTGAGAGGCTGTGGGTACGGTCGTGCGAGACAGTGTCGGCGTTTCTGAAACGGTCAGTAGACCTCAATGCCCAGTTGATACGTCGCGAGGTTGAGCCGACCGACTATCTGAACAAGGCTGGCGATATCTGGACGCGCAGTACCAAGGATTTCTGGGATCCCAAGGACGACCGCTGATGTTTGCTGCAACGCGAATACTTCAGGACTTTGCGTTGCAATAAAGAATTGGTGCGTCGCAGTATGGAATTGATCTAGACAGGCCAGGGAGCACTGCTATACGACAGTAGTATGACAACTGTGGTACGACAAAGGTTGGAGGGACGGATGAACCCCTACCTGTTTCCCTGGGTGGCTGGGTGGTGCTTTTGTCTTAGCCTGATGCTGCCGACGCAGCCGCGGCCAGAGGCCGAGGTGATCGACTTGGCGGAATGGCGTCGCCTCAAGCGGCGCGCCTGATCGGCGCCGCCGCGTGAGGCGGCTAGAAAGAAACTGCCCTCGCCGGGCGCGCTCCGCGCTTGGCCGCCGCCTCAATGGCGGCTGTTTCATGCACGGTGGGTCGGCCGGGTCGTTGCCTTACCACAACAGCAACACCAGCAGCTGAGGCGCCAGGATGCGCAGCACCATGACCAGCGGGTAAACGGTGGCATAGCCCAGGGATTGGGCTTCCGACTTGTACAGGCCGGTGGCGAAGGCCAGGGCTGGCGGGTCGGTCATGCTGCCGGCCAGCAGGCCGCACAGGGTCAGGTAGTTCATCTTCATGACCAGTCGGCCGATGAAGCCGACGATCAGCAGCGGCACCAGAGTAATCAGCACACCGCACAGCAGCCAGATCACGCCGTCACCCTGAGTCAGGGTCTCGACGAACCTGCCGCCCGAGCGCAGGCCGGCGCAGGCCAGGAACAGCACGATGCCGATTTCGCGCAGCACGGCATTGGCGACCGGCGGCATGAACCACACCAGCGGCCCCAGGCTGCCCAGCCGCGACAACAGAATGGCCGCCACCAGCGGCCCACCGGCCAAACCCAGCTTCAGCGCCGCCGGCAGGCCAGGGATGGCAACGGGAATACTGCCGAGCAGCACGCCCAGGGCGATGCCGATGAAGATCGGCGGAATCTGCGCATGTTGCAGGGCCTCGGTCTTGTTGCCGAGCAGTTGGGCCACATCGCGCAGATGCTCGGGGTCACCGATGGCGGTGACGATGTCGCCGAATTGCAGGTGCAGCGCCCCGGTGGGGGTCAGCTCGATACCGGCGCGGTTGACCCGCGACAGCACGACGTGATGCTGCTGGGCGATGTTCAGCTCGGCCAGAGTCCGGCCGCGCGCCGCCTGGCTGGTCACCACCAGACGCTCCCAGCGGATATCGCTGACCATCTGTTTCAGGTCGACCTTGGAAATCTGGCCGCCCAGGATGATGCGCAGGTCTTCCAGGTTCTTGTGCGGCCCCACCGCCAGCACGATGTCGCCCACATACAGGCGGTGCTCGCGGTCGACCACCTCCTGTGTGCCGTCATGCAGCACCCGCGATACCACCACGCCGAGATGCGCGAAACCGGGGATGTCGCACAGCCGGATGCCGTCGACTGCCTGATTGCGCACCTCCAGGTTCACCGTCTCCAGCGCCGCCAGACCGGCCCGGCGCTGCTCCTCGAACCGCGCGGCTTCGGCGGCGGGATCGAGTCGCAGCATCGTTCGCAACAGGATCATGGTCAGGATGATGCCGAAGATGCCGAACGGATAGGCCAGCGCGTAGCCGAGCGAGGGCAGGGCGCGCAGATCGGCCGCGGCGCCCACCTCCTTGAGGATCTGGCCGCCCGCGGCCAGCGACGGGGTGTTGGTGGTGGCGCCCGACATGATGCCCAGGGCGGCCGGCAGGGGCACGTCCAGCACCACATGCACCAGCGCTGTCATGATCACGCCCAGCACCACCAGACCGGCCGCCATCAGGTTGAGCGACAGCCCCTCTTTGCGCAGGGCGTTGAAGAACCCGGGTCCGACCTGTAGTCCGATGGCGTAGACGAACAGAATCAGCCCGAATTCGCGCACGAAATCCAGGATGGTGTCGTTGATGGTAACGCCGAAATGGGCGAAGGCGATACCGGCGAACAGCGCTCCGCCAATGCCCAGGCGTACCCCCCAGAAGGGAATGCTGCCCAGCGCCAGCCCGGCTACCGCCACCAGACTGAGCACCAGCAGGGCATAGGCCACCGCATGCTCGGTCGCAAATGCTGTCATAAACGCCATACCGCCGTCATCCCACCCATTTCGCTGGTGCAGCAGAAAGCACAGCCGAGCCGTCTCGTCCAGTAGACATTCGGATAAAGGCAGCGCGCGGAGCGCGCCCGGCGAGGGCGCCCTCTAATAAGGCAAAGGCGAGATACCGATGATCATGGGATGCAGAGCCAGCAGCGCCGCATACAGCGCCGCTCCGATGATCAGCCGCATCGCGCCGATTTCCCCCCACATCCGCGTGGACGGCATATGCGTGTGGCGGGCGAGGACGGCGAATGCCTCGGGCCCCAGTGCACGGCGCCGCTTGCGCTCCATCAGCGTCGGGCCGGCCAAGGCCAGCAGCAGCAGCGGCGCGAACAGGATCAGGGCGGCGATATCGCCATTGGGCACCATATGGGCGCCGGCCCACAGCACCAGCGCCCAGAGCAGCGGATGACGGGTCAGGCGCAGAACGCCGGGCCGCTCGGGGTCGAAGCCGCGGCCGCCCATGCCGATGGAAAAGGGATTGGGCGTCGAGGCGCCGGCCACCAGCAGCGGGCAGGCGAAAAACATCGCTACCAGCGGCACCCAGCGCATCCAGGGTTGCTGGTCCCATAACGGTTCGAACGGCGCCTGGGCATAGGCGATAGCCAACCAGGCGGTCACTGCCAGCGACAGCGCCGAATAGGCGAGGTGATAGCCGACCGTGCCGAACAGCCGGATGCCGGCATCGCGCAGGCGTGGCCGGGCGGGGATGGCGTGGCTGGCCAGGAAGGCCAGCATGGCGAGGCTCAGAGACAACATGCCGGGGGCGCGGGCGTCTCGCCCGCCGCATGGGGTTTGGGGCCCAAGGCCCCAAGCGGGGAGCGGGGCTGCCGCCCCGCATCGCGGGCGAGACGCCCGCGCTCCCAGTTATTATACCGGCGAGCGAAATGTTTGACACATGCTCGAATCGATGCGCCGGTATCAAGCGGCCATTGAGGCCGCGGCCAAGCGCGGAGCGCGCCCGGCGAGGGCATAGATGAGCCTTTAGGCTCATCAGTATTAAATCTTCTCACGCCCACTCGTCGCCGTCCGGGACCGCGATGTTGTTCTGACGGCAGGCGGCGACCAGGGTGTTGCGCAGCAGCACGGCGATGGTCATCGGGCCGACGCCGCCGGGTACCGGGGTGATGGCGCCGGCCACCTGTTTCGCTGCGGCGAAGTCGACATCGCCGACCACCTTGCTCTTGCCGTCGGCCAGCGGCACGCGGTTGATGCCGACGTCGATGACGGTGGCGCCCGGCTTGATCCAGTCGCCCTTGACGAATTCGGCGCGGCCGACCGCGGCGACGACGATATCGGCGCGGCGCACCACGTCGGGCAGATCCTTGGTGCGGGAATGGGCGACGGTGACGGTGCAGCTTTCGCGCAGCAGCAACTGGGCCATCGGCTTGCCGACGATGTTGGAACGGCCGATCACCACCGCGTCCTTGCCGGCCAGCGAGCCGAGCGCGTCACGCAGTAGCATCAGGCAGCCGAGCGGCGTGCAGGAAATCATTGCCGGGCCACCGATCGACAGCATGCCGACATTGAAGGGATGGAAGCCGTCGACGTCCTTGCCCGGGTCGATGGCGTTGATCACCTTCTGGGTGTCGATATGGCCGGGCAGCGGCAATTGCACCAGGATGCCATGGACAGAGGGATCGGCGTTGAGGGTCGCCACCAGATCCAGCAGCTCGGCTTCCGTGGTGTCGGTCGGCTTGACGAACTCCAGCGAGTTCATGCCGATTTCCAGCGCGCGCTTGTTCTTGTTGCGCACATAGATCTGGCTGGCCGGGTCGGAGCCGACCAGGATCACGGCCAGACCGGGCACGATACCGTGGGCCTCTTTCAGCGCCGCTGCCGAGCGGGTCAGGCGGTCGCGGAGATTGGCGGAAAAGGCGTTGCCGTCGATGATGCGGGCGTCAGTCATGGTCGATGATCCATTGCTCGAGGCGCAGCCGCAACGCGGCGGCATCGCCGGAAATCAACAAGGTCTTGCGCCGGTCGGTGGCGCCGGCGGTCACGGCGATACTGGTCTTGGGGAGCTTCCACTGTTTGGCCAGCAGCTTGATCAGCGCAGCATTGGCCTTGCCGTCCTCGGGCACCGCGGTCACCGCCACCTTCAGCACCCGGCCGCCATCGGCCTCGGGTGCCAGACCGTCGATGCGGTCGCGCGACGCCTTGGGCGTCAGGCGCACCGCCACTTTCAGACCGGCGGCGGTTTCACTGAACGGTGACGTCAATTGATCCCCATATACGAGACCTTGAAGATCAGATCCTGCAAAATCATCCGAACGAACATCAGCGCGAAAATCAGCACCAGCGGCGAAAAATCCATGCCGCCGGTATTGGGCAGGAAGCGGCGAATCGGCCGCAGGACCGGCTCGGTGATGCGGTAAAGCACGTCGATCACCGCATACATGAATTTGTTGCGGACGTTGATGACGTCGAACGCGACCAGCCAGCTCAGCACGGCGCTGATGATGACCGCCCAGTAATAGAGGTCAACGGCATAATAGGCGACGACCAGAAGAGCCTTGAGCACCGAATCCATTGCGCAATCGCCTCATTCTGCCGCGCCTTTGGCGTAAACTACCGGTGCCGCGCCCCCTACGCAAGCCCCCCTGGCACATGGCCGGGGCCGTCGGGACTCTTGCCGGGGGGCGCAAGCCCTGCTATCCCCAGGGAATGCCTCCCGCAGCCGCCCCGCCCATCGTCGATATCGAGGGCCGCCCCGTCCCGGTGACGGTGCGCCGCTCGGCGCGTGCCTGCCGCATGTCCTTGCGCGTCGACGCCAAGGCTGATGCGGTCATCCTGGTGCTGCCCGAGGGCGTCGGCCTGTCGCACGGCCTGCGCTTCGTCCAGGCGCGGCACGACTGGATCGCCGGCCGGATGGCCGCCCTGCCGCCGCGCATTCCTTTTGTCGACGGTGCCGTGGTGCCGGTGCTCGGGGTCGAGCATGTGGTCTGTCATCGGCCTGAGGCGCGGCGCGGCGTGTGGGCCGAGGACGGTGCCTTGCTGGTCTCCGGCCGCACCGAGTTCGTTTCCCGCCGGGTGACGGACTGGCTGAAATCACAGGCGCAACGCGAAGTCGCCCAGCGCGCCTATCCCATGGCCGAGGGCCTGGGCCGCAAACTGGCCGGCATCGTCCTGCGCGATCAGCGCACCCGCTGGGGTAGCTGCACTGCTGACGGACAGTTGGCCTTTTCCTGGCGGCTGGTGCTGGCCCCCGAATCGGTGCTGGCCTATGTGGTGGCCCATGAGGTCGCCCATCTGGTGGAGATGAATCACTCCGCCGCATTCTGGCGGCTGGTCCATGAGCTGATGCCCGACTCGGCGACGCCGCGTCACTGGTTGCAGATGCACGGTGGCCGGCTGCATCGCTATGGCTAAGCCGCGCCCCCATCCAACCGCCTTTCGTGTCCGCCTGCTGTTGACCGGACTGGTGGCGTTCGGGCCGGTGTCAACCGATCTGTACCTGCCGTCGCTGCCGGCCATGGTCACCAGCTTCCGCACCGACGTTTCGACGGTGCAGCTGACCCTGTCGGTGTTCGTGTTCGGCTTTGCCCTTTCACAGTTGCTCTATGGCCCGCTGTCGGACCGCTTCGGCCGCCGGCCGGTGCTGCTGGGCGGCATCGCCACCTATTTCGTCGCGAGCATCCTGTGCCTGTTCGCCCCGTCGATCCACTGGCTGATCGTCGGCCGGCTGTTGCAGGCGCTGGGAGCCTGTGCCGGGCCGGTGGTCGGGCGGGCGGTGGTGCGCGATGTCTATCCGCGCGATCAGGCGGCGCGGGTGCTGTCCTACATGGCCTCGGCCATGGCGCTGATGCCGGCTGTGGCGCCGATTTTCGGCGGGGTGATGGAAAGCACCGTCGGCTGGCAAGGCAATTTCGCCCTGCTCGCTCTGTTCGGTGCAATGCTGCTGCTCGGCACCTGGACCCTGCTGGACGAAACCAACCACCACACCGACGCCCATGCCCTGCAATTGTGGAAGGTGTTCGGCAATTACCGGCTGCTGCTGCGCGACCGGCGTTTTATCGGCCGGGTGCTGACCCTGGCGTTCGGCTTCGCCGGCCTGTTCTGTTTCATCTCGGGCTCGTCCTTCGTGCTGATCGACGTGCTGCACGTCGACGCCCGGATGTTCGGCTTCGCCTTCGGCTGCGTGGTGTTCGGCTATGTCACCGGCACCTTCCTGTCAGGGCGCATCGGCCAGCGAATCGGGCTGGCGCGCATGATCCAGTTCGGCATCCTGTTGGGGATCGCCGCGGGAGCAACCCTCGCCCTGCTCGCCTGGCTCGGGGTGCAGTCGGTGGTTGCGGTTGTTCTGCCCATGACAATTTATTTCCTCTCGGTTGGCCTGGTGCTGCCAAACACCACCGCGGCGGCCATCGCCCCCTATCCGACCATGGCCGGCAGCGCTTCGGCGATGCTAGGCTTTATCCAGATGGCGATCGGCGCTGTCGCCGGATGGCTGGTCGGCGCCCTGCATGACGGCACGACGATCCCCATGGCCAGCGTTCTGTTCGTCATGACGGTGGCGGCGGCGTTGGCGCATGGCTCGGTGCCCAAGGATGGCCGCTGAGAGCGGCGAGCGGACTGTTTGACACATCGTCCAGCCGCGGCGCCGGTCTCGAGCGGCCATTGAGGCCGCACCTGAGCGCGGAGCGCGCCCGGCGAGGGCATGGACGAGCCTTCAGGCTCGTCGGTATGAGACAATTTGTCGCAGCGGTCACCGAATGCGGGGATTTTGGGGTAGATCAATGCGTCGAGGACGACGAAAGGGGTAGGGAGTGCCGGATCGTTCAGCCGCACTGAGGATAGACCGCCCGGACATGAGCAAGGATGTCCTGACCGACCTGTTTCCGGCCATCGAGCCCTATGCCAGCGGCATGCTGGCGCTCGACGCGCGGCATCGGCTGTACTGGGAGCAGTCGGGCAATCCGGCCGGCATGCCGGTGGTGTTCGTGCATGGTGGCCCCGGGGCGGGCACGGCGCCGGCCTATCGGCGCTTTTTCGATCCAAAGCACTATCGCATCATCCTGTTCGATCAGCGCGGCGCCGGACGCTCGGTCCCGACCGCCGAGATCACCGACAACACCACCCCGCATCTGGTGGCGGATATGGAGGCCTTGCGCCGCCATCTCGGCGTCTCCGCTTGGCTGGTGTTCGGCGGGTCGTGGGGCAGCACTCTGGCGCTCGCCTATGGCCAGGAATATCCCGACCGCTGCCTGGGCTTCGTGCTTCGCGGCGTGTTCCTGTTCCGCCGCGAAGAGGTCGATTGGTTCCTGCACGGCATGGGCCGCCTGTTCCCCGAGGCTGGCCGCCGCTTCGTCGGCCATATCCCGCCGGACGAGCGGGACAACCTGCTGAGCGCCTATTACCGCCGCCTGACCGATCCCGACCCGTCGGTGCATGGCCCTGCCGCCGAAATCTGGTGCTGGTACGAGGAATCGTGCTCGCGTCTGGTGCCGCGCCCCGGCTCGCCCGGTGAAGGCCGGCCGCGGCCGGCGCTGGTGGCGATGGCGCGAATCGAGGCGCATTACATGATGCATCACGGCTTCATGCGGGAAGGCCAGTTGCTCGACCGGCTGGAGGCGCTGCACCGCCATCCGGTGGCCATCGTCCAGGGCCGTTATGACGTGGTCTGCCCGATCGCCACCGCCGATGATCTGGCCCGCGCCTGGCCCGGTGCTCAGTACACGGTGGTGCCGGATGCCGGCCATTCGGCCATGGAACCGGGCATCCGCACCGCTCTGGTCTCAGCGACCCAGCGGTTCCGGCAGTTCGGCTAGCGGGAGCGGCCTCAGGCCGCGCCAGCCCTCACCACAGGACGTATTTTTGCAGCAGCACGTCCTTGACCCCTTTGACACCGCTTTTTGCGATCGTCTGGGCGACGATCTTTTTGACGTCGTTGGGGGCGGCGGGTTTGACGGCGATCTGGGTCGGCAGTTGAGACAAGGCGGCGACCAGCGCCTGTTCAAAGGCTTTCTGCTGGCTGCGCATCCCCGACTTTGATTCGGCCGTCTCCATCACCAGCAGCAACTTTACCGTCATGATGCGAATCGGGTCGCTGTCGGCCAGGGGCACGCGCAGTTCGTTGAGGCTGAAAAATTCTTCGCCGGTGGTCTTTGCGCCGCTGTCCGATGCGGCGGCCGGGCTGCCCAGGATCAGGCTTGCCACCAACGCCAACACCAATGCTCGCATGCCGCCTCCGGCTCCGTGATTATCAGAATAATCAGTTATCTCTAATATTGCAGCCGACTGCAAGCATCCCGTTGATTCCGGTGCGGTGCAGCAATTTTTCGGGCGACCCTACCCGCCCGCGACGGCGCAAGCTAGGCCGGATGGCGACGGATAGCAACGCGAAAAGGCGGCACTCTGGTGCCTTCCTGCCGGATCAGACTTTACAAACTTTTCTGATTTTCGCCAGCAGTCAAAAAAAATCGCGCATATTTGCAAGTTTACACCGCGCTGCATCTTGTGCATTGCAAGAATGTGTAGGACCATCCCCCCCAAGCGGATAGCACCCCCCTTGGAGGTATGACCATGAGCCAGGAACTCTACGACATCGGCGATATGCCCCCGCTCGGCGTGGTGCCGCCCAAGATGCATGCATGGCTGATCCGCGCCGAACGTTTCGGTGAGCCCAAGGACGCCTTTCAGCTTGAAGTGGTCGACACGCCCGAGATCGGCGACGACGACGCGCTGATCTACGTCATGGCCGCTGGCGTCAACTACAACAACGTCTGGGCCTGCCTGGGCACGCCGGTCAACGTCATCGCCGCCCGCAACAAGGCGGGTGAGCCGGAACCGTTCCATATCGGCGGCTCGGATGCCTCGGGCATCGTCTACAAGGTCGGCAAGAACGTCCGCAACGTGAAGGTCGGCGACGAGGTGGTTGTCCACTGCGCCACCTATGACGCCAACTGCCCGACCATCAAGGCCGGCGGCGATCAGATGTTCTCGCCCAGCTTCCGTATCTGGGGCTATGAGACCAATTACGGCAGCTTCGCCCAGTTCAGCCGCGTCCAGGCCCATCAGCTGGTGCCGAAGCCCCGGCATATGACCTGGGAGCAGTCCGCCGCTTACATGCTGGTCGGCGCCACCGCCTATCGCATGCTGGCCGGCTGGGACGAGCACGGCCTGTCGTCGGGCGATCCGGTGCTGATCTGGGGCGGCGCCGGCGGTCTCGGCTCGATGGCCATCCAGATCGCCCGGGCCAAGGGCGCCGTGCCGGTCGCCGTGGTTTCCAGCGACGACAAGATCGACTATTGCAAGGCGCTCGGCGCCGTCGGCTGCATCGACCGCAACAAGTTCGACCATTGGGGCATGCTGCCGCATTGGAAGGATCAGGCCGGTTATTCCAAGTGGCTCAAGGGCGTGCGCGCCTTCGGTGCTGAGTTCTGGAACGTGCTGGGTGAGAAGAAGTCGCCCAAGCTGGTGTTCGAGCATCCTGGCGAAAGCACCATCCCGACCTCGCTGTTCGTCTGCGAGACCGGCGGCATGGTGGTGATCTGCGCCGGCACCACCGGCTACAACGCCACCGTCGACCTGCGTTACCTGTGGATGCGTCAGAAGCGCGTGCAGGGCTCGCACTTCGCCAACGACTCGCAGTGCTATGCCTTCAACGACATGGTGCTGGCCGGTCAGATCGACCCCTGCATGTCGCGCGCCTTCACCGTCGCCGAACTGCCGCTGGCCCACCAGCTGATGTTCGAGAACAAGCACCCCCACGGCAACATGTCGGTGCTGATCGGCGCCCGCGAGTTCGGCCTTGGCGCCTCGACGCCCGAGCCGGTCAAGCTGGCCCATCCGCATCTGCCGTCCAACGACGTCCACGACACGCCGCACCCGCTGCCGCTGTCGCTGCCGCTCGCCGACGTCGCCGCGGCCCCCGCCTCCACCGAGCATGTCGCCAATGACGATGCCCGCGTGCGTGACATCGTGGTGCGCGACATGTCGATGGTCGGCCCCGGCGATACGGTCGAGATGGCCGCGCGCATGATGCTGGCCCGCAGCATCACCGCTGTCGTGGTGGCTGACAATGGCAAGCCGATCGGCATCGTCTCGCATACCGACGTGGTGCTGGCCGGTCAGGCCCGCGGCGCCAACGAGGTGCGTCACCTGCCGGTGCGCGAGGTGATGACCCCCGATCCGCTGACCATTGATGTCAATGTCAGCCTGACCGATGCCGTCTCCGTGATGACCGGCAAGCGCATCCACCATCTGGTCGTCACCGAGAACGACCGGGCCGTGGGCATCATCGCCACCGGCGACGTCATGCGCCGCATGATGGAAGCGCCGGTTCGCGTCGCCGCCGAGTAGGCGCTCACAAGTTTCCCCTTCGCCGCTTCGGCGGCGGAGGGGGAAAGGGCTCTTCCCTCGCTGGGGAGAGTGCTGGGCCGTGGCCACCTCGGCCGCGGTTTTTCCTCTCAGGTATCAAACTCAAGCCCCGGACGGGTTTTCCCGTCCGGGGCTTTTTTTGCTCTGGGGGTGATGCCCGGGATAGGAAAATTATTTGTTATCAAGGGGATCTGCTGGGAGCGCGGGCGTCTCGCCCGCGTCGGCGCCGGGCGCGGGACAGATATTCGCCGCGGGCGAGACGCCAGCGCTCCCAGCGAGGATCCCATCTGGCTTTAAGCCTTCTTGCTTGCCTTCGATTGCTGAAGGAACTCCAGAACACCAGGGCGGAATCTAACCGCCCCTTTCTCAAACTGGCATTCAAATATAGTGAGAAGTGCCTTAGATGTGTCCTTAATGCAATTCATAGCATCCCCGTGTTCGTCGGCAGGCACGTTGCTAAATGTATGTAAATATGCGTTGCGTTTCCCTATAACACGGATAAGAATGTTTCTTTGATTGTCATCAATTCTGCCAAGAAGCAATAATACTTCTATCCTGTCTCTCTGGTTGAGCCTTTCAAAGGCGTCCGCCTTCGTTTTGCTGGGTAGGCATCCTGTTGCATGATGAACGGTCAAATGGTAAAGGAGACAAGTGAAGCTTTCACATACGCTGCCGCACATAGCGATGGCAGCAGCATGGTTACCCAATAGGTAGCTACCTATAGCCGCACGGAAAGGAGATACGATCCTGGATTCTATTCTATGCTCGTGCGGTATCACGCTGAGTGGGCGAAGAAAGGGCGCAACCTCATGATATCTTGACAATATTGATGTTATGTGATCGTTATTGTTATCAGAAGCCAGGAGATATGTAAGGATATCCGCCTCTGTAATGGTGTCGGTATTTCTTGGGAATTCCGCAGCCGTAAAGAGGAAGAAGTTCAACATGACATCAAGTGCTTGGTTTGACATTTTTACGCCTCGCCTGGATGAAGGGCCATTGTTCTGAGAGAAAGCGCGCTACCAAGCACGCTGCATTACCGATGCTTTTTTCATAGCAGACTATCAAGCATCAGGCTCCAAGGCAGCGGCCGCGCCTACTGTGCGCTGCCTTCAGGAAGATGCGGCGGCCTGGCGAGCGCCTCGGCTGCCGCATGGGCGGTGTACCGGCTGGTCAACAGTGGGCGACGGTTCTGATGTGATCAGCTCCCGAAAGTTATGTTTATGATGTTCTACTTAATAACCCAAGCGGCTGGGACACGCTCCTTATCGTGATGCGGTGCGAAAGCATGGGGCGCTTTCTTCATCGCCATGCCGGGCGTCAAGGCCGCATGGATTCCCGCTTTCCAGGCTGTGTGAAAAGTCGCAACGGCCGCCCAGATTGCCCTCTCCCGCTGGCGGGAGAGGGAGGGGCCCGCGAAGCGGGAGGGTGAGGGGGGGTCCCAG
>JGI1358J11329_10002623_pt1 | contig 13767 bp, 11 predicted proteins | sample Subgroupgradi54m_FD_11329 | JGI IMG/M metagenome (IMG submission 11329)
CTATTTTCCAATTAACGATTGCTGCAGCTTTAGCGTCGGCTTTTATACCGGTTTTTTCCGAATATTTGGCAAAAGGAGAGGAAAGAAATGCCCACAAAATGGCGTCGACACTTTTGACGATAGGGCTTTTGGTATTTGCAATTCTTTCCTTTGTTCTTGTTTTATTTGCCCAGCCAATACTTGCCATTTTTAATGGCGGACAGAATTTTTCCAAAAACGATATGGACCTTATGGCTAATCTGATGCGGATAATTGTAGTCGGACAGTTTATTTATATCGTTGGAACATTTTTTAGCGCCATGCTGCAATCGTATAATCATTTCTTTATTCCCGGAATTGCTGCAGCATTTTATAATTTTGGAATAATACTTGGTATTCTGCTATTGCATAAATATGTTGGTATTTATGCTGTTCCTTATGGTGTTATTTTGGGTGCAATAATTTTTCTCATACTTCAAATTCCCCTTGCGAGAAAAGTTGGTTTTTCTTTTTCTCCTTCAATTGATTTTCTTAAGTCAAGTGGTTTAAAGAAAATAAGCATGCTTATGTGGCCGCGTGTTATCCAAGTTGGTGTCCAGCAAGTGGGAACAATTATTCTTGGAGTGATTATTGCATTTATGATTGATCCGGGACGTATGCAGCTTCTTTTTAATTCTGCAAAAACGCTTATGTTTGCCCCAATTTCTTTAATTGGTCTTAGTATTGCCCAGGCGGCTTTTCCGGTTCTTTCAAGGGAAAAAAATAATCTGAATGATTTTAAGATAACCTTTATCACAAGTTTTAACCAAATGCTCTATCTTATTCTTCCAATTTCTGCTCTCATACTTGTTCTTAGAATTCCTATTGTCAGACTTGCATATGGGGCAGATAAATTCGATTGGCCGGCTACAGTTCTAACAGGTCATATCCTAGCCTTTTTATCTATTTCTATTTTTGCCCAAGCTCTTATTGTGCTTCTGTATCGGGCATTTTACGCATTACATAATTCACTCATTCCTCTTATAGTTAGCGCTCTCTCGACAGTACTTCTTATAATTCTTGGATATTATTTTGTTATTGTTCAAAAAATGAACATTGAAAGCATTGCCCTCGCATTTACATTTGCAAATTTTCTACAGCTTATAATACTGATTGTCTTATTGAATAAAAAAGTTGGGGGATTTCCCAAGAATTTATTATTTCCCCCCCCTCTTAAGATTTTGTTAGCCACTTTTTTTACAGGTATAGCCTTGTATGTTCCAATAAAATTGCTGGACCAGCTGGTATTTGATACAACAAGGACCATTAATTTGATATTTCTTACAGGGATATCAAGTTTCATCGGATTTTCGATTTATCTTTTCTTAACTTGGCTTTTTAATGTTAATGAAGCAAAAACATTTTTGTTAATTTTCAAGAAAGTTGGGAATTGGAGAGAAATTCTTCAGAAAAGAGACGAGGCGGTTGATATTACCCGCATTAATCCATAGAAAATAGTATAATGACCCCTATGGAACAAAAAAACATCAGGAATTTTGCGATCATTGCTCATGTTGATCATGGAAAATCTACTCTTGCCGACAGACTTCTTGAGATAACAAAAACAATTCCAAAAGATAAATTGTCAGAGCAATTTCTGGATCAAAATCCAATCAGCCGGAGACGCGGAATTACAATTAAATTAGCGCCGGTTAGAATGCAATACAATCTTAATTCTGAATTATACATTCTGAATCTGATTGATACTCCCGGTCATGTTGATTTTTCTTATGAAGTTTCCCGGACTCTGGCTGCATGTGAGGGAGCAGTTCTTTTGGTAGATGCCACTCAGGGAATTCAAGCTCAGACAGTTGCTCATTTTAGAGAAGCAAAAAAACAAAATTTAGTTTTGATTCCGGTTGTCAATAAGATAGATTTAGAAAGTGCTCAGACGGAAACTGTTGCCAAAGAATTGGTTGACACTTTTGGTTTTAAAAATGAAGAAATAATTTATATTTCGGCAAAAACAGGAAAAAATGTAGAAAGCCTTTTGGAAGCTGTTGTCAAAAGACTGCCTGCACCTAATGGGATGAAAGACAAAACACTTCGCGGTCTTATTTTCGACGCCGTATACGATGAATTCCGCGGAGTGGTTGCTTATGTCAGAATTGTTGATGGACATTTAAATAAAGGAGACAAACTTAAACTTTTTCAAAACAACATACAAACTGAAGTAACTGATTTGGGTTATTTTTCTCCTTTTCTTGTGTCTTCTTCCGGTCTTTCAACAGGAGAGATAGGTTATGTTATAACCGGAATAAAAGATATCAGACAATGCAGGGTTGGAGACACCATAACGGTTGAAGATGGAACATGGAAAATAGAAGATGGAAAATTTGAACCTCTGCCGGGATATAAAACTCCAAAACCTATGGTTTTTTTCGGGGCGTATCCAAGAAGTACAAATGACTTTGTTTATTTACGGGAATCTTTGGCAAAATTAACTTTGAATGATACGGCATTGACTTATACTGAAGAATATTCTTCTTATTTGGGAAGCGGTTTTAGAGTCGGATTCTTGGGACTTCTGCATGCGCAAATTGTCAAAGAAAGAATCAAGCAGGAATTCAATCTTGAAATTTTGCTCACAATGCCCCAAGTTTTATATGAAAAGAAAAATGATGGAGTAATACTTGAGCCCTACATGACATTAACAGTTTATACACCGAAAAATTATGTAGGTCCGATCATGAACATATGTCAAACCAGGAAGGGCAATTTATTAGATCTCAGCTATCACGAAAGCTATGCTGTTCTTTCCTATGACATGCCTTTTAGTATGTTTATCAGAGGAATCTCTTCAGATCTAAAATCCGCATCAGAGGGATACGCCAGTCTTGATTATGAAGTAACCGAATATAAAGAAGCTAATCTGGCAAAAGTTGAAATCAAAGTAAATGATATTTCAATTGATGTTTTGTCAGAACTTGCATACAAAGACGAAGCGATTCATGAAGCCAGAAAAAAAGCAGAAAGACTTAAAAATTCTTTACCAAGACAGCAATTCAGACAAATTATTCAGGGAGTTGTTAATGGAGAAATTGTAACCCGTGAAGAAATACCTCCTTTTAGAAAAGATGTTTTGGCAAAAATGTCAGGGGGAGATAGAAGAAGGAAAGATAAATTACTGGAAGCGCAAAAAAAAGGTAAATCTCGTATGATTTCTCAGGCAAAAATATCTATTCCTCAAGAAGCGCTTCTTTCTATGATCGAGGAAAATAATTAGAGAAGGATGAAAAAAGCTCCGCCAACAATCGTAAATATCGCTCCCAATATTCCAAGATTCATCATTGTTTTTCCATCTCCGGTCGGAGCAAGTGTTGCTACAGGTACTTGGGTTGGTATTGAAACAATTGTTTGAGGAGCTGATCCTCCTCCGATAGCGGTTGCTAAATTAACAGTAATAGTTTTTGCACAACTATCTATTTTTTCACTCAAGTTATTTTTATTGTCAGTTAAAATTGCATAAGCGGTATAACTTCCTGCATTATTATAAGTATGAGATATTTGATTATTAACACTGTTAGTTCCAATTCCTCCGCCTGTGGTTATAGTTTGTACCGGACCGTCCCCAAAATTATATGAGACCTTACTGATTGTTCCGTCTTTATCATTTCCCACAGCCGTAAAGGTAAGAGAATATGGAGCATTTCCCGTAGTAGCTCTGTCAACATTAAGACCTGAGCAAATTGGTGCTACTTCCAAGCTAGCTGATCCGGAGGATGTCCCAGAGGGTGTCGGGGTTAAAGCTGCAGTTGGATTAACGCTGGCAGGGGCAGCAGTTGGCGTAGTTCCTGCTGCTGCTTGAGCAATAGTTACGCTAGCAGGAACAGTAGTTGATAGGACATTTTCGCTTGTTCCGTCAGATCCTGCAATTGACAAAACTTGCGTTTCCGGCGGATCATAGAATGTAATATTTGGGATGGTAGGAGTTGCTACAGCAATGGCTTTGAGTTTTAATACTGCAATTTTAGTTTTGGTTATAACAACCTTTGTCGGATCTGCTCCGATAGATAGTGAAATAGAAGCTTTTCCAGCTTCATAAGTTGGTCCTTCCAGTATAGCGGTTAGAGTATTTGGTGAGCTAGGGGAATCGGGATTTGGGGCAAGACTTTCTCCATCAGTTATTTTTTCAAACTTTGTTGCGTCAAATTTAACAGATATTTTTACAAAAGAAACTTGATTTGGAGTTGGTCCTGCTCCCGGATCAAGCATAACATTTAAGGTTAAAGTATCTCCTACGCTTATTGCGGATGACACAGGATCAAGAGAAAGAATTGTTGATTTGGATGCCTGAGATGTGGTTTGTTGACGTTTTTGCGCAATATATACGGAGAAAGGAATCGCGATAAGGATTGCTACTATAAAGCCTAATAAAAATATTTTTTTGTAGGACGAAAAAATGGACATATTAATCCCTAAATTTATCGTATAGAAGAACTAATCTTATGTCAACCCCGATTTAATCGGGGTCAACTCTTTTTCTTATTCTCTTGACAGTTTTTGGTTTTTAGTGTATAAATCACAAAGAATCATTTTGTAATAGGAGTGATATTATTTTTTTGACTTATGGCAAGTAAACAAAACCTAAAACCACTATTTGACAACGTTCTTATAAAGCCTCTTGAGGTGCAAACAAAAACAGCAAGCGGAATAATTCTTCCGGACAGCGCTAAAGAAAAACCGCAGATTGGAATTGTTATGGCAGTTGGACCGGGAAAATTAGACAAAGAGGGAAAGAGAGAGCCTTTGGCTGTGAAGGTCGGAGAGAAAGTTATGTATAAAAAATGGGGAGGCAACGAAGTAAAAGTTGAGAATGAAGAATGGACATTAGTAAGCCAGGACGATATTTTAGCAGTTGTAGAATAAAATTATGGCAAAACAAATAAAATTTTCCGAAGAAGCAAGGCAATCTTTAGTTAGGGGAGTAAATATTTTGGCCAGAGCTGTTGTTACAACGCTTGGTCCTAAAGGACGGAATGTTGCTTTGGATAAAAAATGGGGAGCGCCAAATATAGTTCATGACGGAGTAACTGTTGCAAAGGAAATAGAACTGGAAGATGCTTTTGAAAATATGGGAGCACAGTTAGTCAAAGAAGCAGCTTCCAAAACAAATGATGTTGCAGGAGACGGAACAACTACAGCAACACTTCTTGCTCAATCGATTATCAATACCGGTTTCAAAAATGTAACTGCAGGAGCAAATCCCATGATTTTAAAAGCAGGAATGGAAAAGGGAGTTGAGGTTGTTGTTAAGGAAATTGGAAAAATGGCAAAAAAAGTTCAGGATACGGATGTAACAAAAGTTGCAACTATTTCCGCGCAAGACCAAAAAATCGGATCTCTAATTGCAGAAGCGCTTAATAAAGTAGGCAAGGACGGTGTGGTTACGGTAGAAGAGGGAAAAGGTTTGGAATTGTCAATTGATTATCGTGAGGGAATGGAATTTGATAAAGGTTATGCGTCTGCATATTTGGTTACAAATCCTGACAAAATGGAAGCGGAAATTGAATCTCCATATATTTTAATTACAGACAAAAAAATTTCAGCTCTTAACGAATTACTCCCTTTCTTGGAAAACTTGGTTAAGGTATCAAAAAATCTGGTAATTATTGCGGATGAGATAGAAGGAGAAGCTTTAGCAACTCTGGTTGTAAATAAATTAAGAGGAACATTTAATACATTGGCAATTAAGGCTCCGGGTTTTGGCGACAGAAGAAAAGAAATGCTTGAAGATATAGCAATTTTGACCGGAGGAACTGTTATTTCCGAAGATGTAGGGCGCAAATTTGATAGTGTAACTATTGAGGATTGCGGACGCGCAGACAAAGTATGGGCAGATAAAGAAACGTCCAGGATAATCGGAGGAAAAGGGGAAGTGGCAAAAATAAAATCCCGAATTGCCCAAATAAGACGCGCAATAGAAGAGACAACTTCTGATTTTGACAAAGAGAAACTTCAGGAAAGATTGGCAAAATTATCAGGCGGAGTTGCAGTTATTAATGTCGGAGCAGCAACTGAAATTGAAATGAAAGACAGGAAAGAAAGAGTTATTGATGCTGTTGCAGCTACAAAAGCAGCTCTTGAAGAAGGAATTGTTCCCGGAGGAGGAGTAGCATTGCTCCGCGCAAGAAAAGCGTTATTGAAATTGAAAGCCGGATTAACTCTGGAAGATGAAAAAGTCGGTATAGATATTTTGTATTCTGCTTTAGCAGATCCCCTCAGATGGATTGCAAAAAATGCAGGCGCTGATGAGGGATGGATATTGAATAAAGTAGAAGAATCAAAAATTACAGACTTCGGATTTAATGTGATGACAATGGAATTCGGATCAATGCTCCTAGCCGGAATTGTTGATCCGGCCAAAGTTACCCGTTCGGCAGTTCAAAATGCGGCAAGTGTCGGAATGATGGTTTTGACAACAGAAGCATTAATCACAGATCTTCCGGAGAAAAAAGAACCTCCAATGCCGGGCGGAATGCCGGGTGGCATGGGCGGAATGGACTACTAAAATCTTCGTGCTATAATAACTCTACTTTTTATGCAAAAGGTTTTGATGTTTTTGACTCCTTTATTTATCGCAGTAATTATTTTTTTCTCAATATTATTCTTCCTAAATAACAATTCAGGCAAAGGAGCGCTTCAGGTTACTTCTGTTCCTCAAAGTAAAGTATTTCTGGAAGGAAAATTAATCGGAATAACTCCGCTATGCGCCTGTGAGTCTTCACAGATGCTTACTGTCGGAGATTATACTATTAAACTTGTCCCAAAAGACGAAAGAGTGAGGCCTTTTGAAGAGAAAATCACAATCAATAAAGGAACATTAACTGTTGTAGATAGGACTCTTGCAGAAAATGGAGAGAGCGATGGAAGTATTATTATCAGTTTGTCTCCATTGAATAATAAGAAAGATATAGAAGTTTTGGTTATTTCTTTGCCTGACAAGGTGACTGTTTTTTTAGATGGCAGTCCGGTTGGAATAACTCCTTTACTTTTAAAGCAGGTTAGCGAGTCTGATCATGATCTCAGAATAAGTAGAGATGGATACAAAGATAAATCCGTAAAAATAAAAACCGCGTTAGGATTCAAGCTAAGTGTTTTAGTTTTTTTGGGAGTAAATTCTGATTTAAGTTCTTCAGGTGATGCTTCATCATCGGCTGTTCCTGATGCTTTGACCAAAACTCCGACTGTCTTGATCCTAAATACTCCGACAGGATTCTTAAGAGTTAGAGACAGTAATTCTGTAGCCTCTTTGGAAATAGCAAGGATATCCCCTGGGGAAACATATGAATTAGTCAGTGAAGAAGAAAATTGGTTTGAAATAAAACTTACAGATGGGACAAGGGGATGGATTAGTAATTCTTATGCTGTTAAGGAGTAGAGTCTTAAGGACCAATGAAATATATGATTGCAATTAGTAAGGAAATCCAAACTATTACTGTTATCAGCAAAGGTTTATCGGAATAAAGTACTCTTTCAGGACTCTCTCCTTCATGCTTTTCATAGATATCCTGAAGATAGCGCATAAGACCATAAACTACAGGAATTATAGTTATCATTAGCCATTTTCTTTGAAAAAACGCCGGTAAGAAATCCGGTAAGAAAACACTTAGTCCCAGGTTAAATCCGCGCGGATTTTCCAAAAAAGTAAAAAGAGTGTAGGAGACAAATGTTGATGTTGCAAAAATTGAAGCATAAACATCCAAGAGCCTTTCAGAATAGTGAGATAAAGTTTTTCTAACATCAGATATATTGACTGCTTTATTTTGGGAAACAAGAGTAAGTTCCGATCTTCTTTTCCCAATTGCCAAGAAAAGAGAAAGAGAAATTGTTGTTAACAAAAGCCAGACTGAAATATGCACTCCTCCGGCCAATTCTCCCGCATAAACTCTCAAAATATACCCCATAGCTATAGCCAAGATATCGATGATGGCAATCGGTTTTAAAATCGTTGAGTAAAAGAATTGAATTGTTAAATATACAATTCCTAAAATAAAGAATGCGGGATTAACTGTTAGTCCCAAAATAAAAGAAAAGATTATTAAACAAAATGCAACTCCTAAAGCATAGCCTGCGGTTAAGTCTTTATTGGGAAGAGGTCTAAATCTTTTGAAGGGGTGAAGTTTGTCTTTTTTTATGTCAAAAAGGTCATTGATTATATAGCTTGCGGAAGAAAGACTACAAAACACTATGAATGCAAAAAATACTTTTTGCAGAGAAATCCAATTAAAAAGATCACCGGAAAATGTTATAGCGGCAAAGATAGCGGTATTTTTTACCCACTGCCTTGGTCTGACTAATCTGAGAGTATTATATGCGATCTTTATCATAGCTCTTATTTAATATGCGGTGCAAAAAAAGCAATGCTCCTCCCACAATAATTAAAAGCATTATGATTGCAAAAAGTTTTGCTTGACTTGATAAAACTAATGCAAGTGTCCCTAATATAGCAGAGATTATCCAATAAAACAACGCAATATGTCTTTGGCTCATTCCAAAACCTAAAAGCAGATGATGCAGATGTTTCTTGTCATGCCAAAAAGGAGAGCGTCCTGACAAAAGCCGTCGTAAAATAGTAAAGAGTCCGTCTATCATTGGCACTCCCATAACTAAAATTGCAGTTGCTAATTTTGCTCCTGAAAGAATTGACACAGCGCTTAAGAGAAGATACACTGCAGTCGCTCCGTATCCGGGGAATATTTTGGCAGGATGAAAATTAAATATTAGAAAGCCAAGAGAGCTCCCGGCTATTATGAATGAGAGATTGACAGCTATTCGTTCGAATTCATTTGAAGATCCAAATCGAAGGCTGAGAAAGCCGATTGTTATTGCGGATATAGCAACAATTCCAGGCATTTGACCATCAACACCCTTACTCCAATTCAACATGTTCATTACCCATATAATCCAGAGTATGGCAATAATATCTGAAAGAGCAATTACGAAATGATATCCAAAAAGTCCAAAAGGTAAAGATATCAAGTTAAGATAGAGTATGCCGCCAAACGGATTTGTGATAAAAGGAACAGTAATGCCACTTCCTACAACAATTAGCGCTACCACAATATTTGCAATGAAACGTAGGTAAGGAGAAATATCATACTTATCATCGATAACCCCAATTATAAGCGCTATCAGTCCCGCAATAAAAAGCGCTAGTACGGTTTTGGTAAGAGGCAAGAAAAATATTGCAGTTAAAACTATTCCTATAAAAAGAGGAATTCCTCCTCCCCGGGGTGTTGGTTTTTTGTGAATTATACCGGGATGTTTGTGCATTTTTGGATCATCCAGAAGTCCCATTTTTTTAATAGCAATCACAGACAACGGAGTTAAAACCATAGTTATAATAAATGCAATTATGAGAGGCAAAAATATCATTTTTAAGTTATCAAAATTATAGTTTTTATAACAAAAAGCAACATTAAAATTCCGCAAAGAAGACTGATAGCCGTAAGCATACGAGCAACAAGAGGTATTTTTCTATACGTAAAAGAGGTAATAAATATATTTATAACAAGAATTAACAAGACAATTAGAACAGGGATGAAAATAGTCAATGTGTTGCCAAGCCGTTGTTCTCCCCATGGCAACTGATTGAAAATAGGAATAAATGGAGGAAGTTTGCCATAGGAAAAAATAATATAAATAATAGCAATAATGATTAGAAAAATACTTATAAAAAATGCCAAAGTTATGGTTTTGTCACCTTTTATATTTTTAAAAAAGTCTTTCATAAATAGCTGTTCTTCTGAAATTTATTTTTTTAGAATAGCCGGTTAAAGGAAATGGAATCGGATCAACATTTTCCATTACTACAATAAATTTTGGTTTTGTTTTCTCAATCTGTTCTTTTGTATTTTTGATTCCGTCTTTGTAATTTGTTATATGATAGGCAACTACATATTTTGTCGGCGCAACAGTGCCTGTTAATTGATAGACCTGAGCGTTATTGCCCCAGATAAAAATTGTATCATTTTTATTAAGCTTAGGTTTGATAAAACGCGCAATTTCATAATCAAGCGGAGTATTGCGGTCAAAAAATGCCTGATATTCAACCATTGTTTTGTCGCCTCTAACATATAAGATAAAGTTTTGATAATATTTAATGCTTTTACTAAAATTGGGTATTCCAAAAACTTTAATAATTGTAAGTAATCCAATAATGAAAAATATGGCAATTGTTTTTTGAAATTTTTTGTCAAATAAAATTAGTCCTGTCATAAGTGAAAAACTCGAAATTAAAACCAGAAGATAATGGGTATATGGGCGCTGTGAAAAAAGAGCATTGAATATTGAGAAGGCAAACCATGAAGATATAAAAATAGTTGTATTGTTAAAATTTTTCCTTTTTGCAAAAAGATAAATAATAAAAGATCCCAAAAGAAATAGTTTGAAAAAAAGAAGAAGAGGCAGTGTACCAATTTTGTTGCCGTAATTTACATAGGAAATATTGGCAATAAATGCTGCTTTTATAAAATCTACAAAAGTGTTGTTTAAAATAAAGAGAACGGAAACCAAAAGTATTGGTAGGAAAAAGCCTGCAATAATGAAGGGCGTCTTAACGTGTTTTTTTAGAGCATCAAAATTGGTAATAAAATAGAAAATAAGAAAAGCGACAAAATCAAAAATGGCAACAATTTTAAAAAGAAAAGCAATTCCCAAAAGTAAACCGGAGAGAAGATAAGGATTAAGGATTAATGATGAAGGATTAATTGGGGAGTGAATAAGATTTGGTTTTGGGGGATTTAAGATTAAAAATGCAGAAATCAAAATTGGAAGAATCATAAAGTTTTCCGCATTTGCAATGTTGCCTTCAAGTGTGGGAAGGCCAAATAAGAGAGCGAAAATAGCCGTTGTTAAAAGAGGAATATTATTTTTCTTCTCACTCTTAAAAAGTTTTTTGGACAATAGAAAAAAAGCTCCGATAGAAAGAATGCCGAAAATAAGAGAAACAAGTCTGACTGTAAATTGATCGGATTGCAAAATTGAGTACAGCCAATACAAAAGAGGCGGTTTGTTGTCAAATATTTGGGAATAAAGAGCTTTTCCGTGGTTAAGCCCGGTACCTATTGCCTGATATATTCCTTCATCCCCATACCAGAGAGGTTCGAAAAGAGAAGGGAGTCTTAGCAGGAAAAAGAAAAATGAAGTAAATATCACAAACCAAAATTTTTTGTTTCTTTCAAGATCTTTTAGGATTATCATAGTGAAAGAACGATTATAATTTTTCCGTTACTTTATATTCCAGTCTTTTACCTCTTATTAATTGCGTATGAGAAATTAGTGCAGGAAGAGTTGAGAGAAAAAATCCAACAATAGGAATTAAAACAAGCTGTAAAGGAAAAAGTATTTCTCTGAATTTAGAAATAGAGGGATTTTTCGGCCTATTTCTAAAATCAATTATTACCATCGCCAGCATCGCAACCAAGCAGGATGTAAGTATTATTCCCGCCAAGCTTGGCAGACTATACCCAAGAGTTGTTCTTTGGAAAGCCGGATTTATAAAAGGAATAATATTGGCTGCGATTGTGATTATAAACCAATTAACCGGCCACAAGAAATGATCAAGCAGAACATTGTAGAGCATAATGGTCTTTCTCATAAAAGGAACTCCCGGAACAGTCAGCCACCACTTAATATACAAGTGGTCATCAGATGCTCCCCAAGACCAGCGTCTTTCCTGATGATATTTATTCTTCAAGCTTTTTATATATCCTGTAGAAAGAGGTGCGTCCATAGAGGTTTTTAAAAATATCGGATCTATCCAGACTTTGCCCTGTAATTTGTAAAAAGCTTTAAAAAATATTCTATAATCTTCAGGAATAACATCAGTGTCCCAGAATCCGATTTTTTTCAAAAGAGAAAAGGAAAGTGAATATGTTGAATTGGAAATCAAACGGTCTTTTTGAACAAGAAGTGCTGTTCTCCAAAGACTGCCAAAAAAAGCAATAATTCTAATCGGAGCGGGAACAGTCCAAAAATTATTGTGATTTACATTGGCTGATTGCCAAAATTTATTATATCTTTTGGAATCATTCAAAAATTCATAAGAAAGATAAGAGAAGTATTGTTTGTCAAAGATCGAATCCGCATCAACAGAAGAGGCAGTTGCCAACTCAATATCTATAATTCCTGTTTGAATGAGCTTGCTATATGCTTTTTTTGAAGCATAAGATTCATTGGATGATTTTCCTTTGACTTCGCCATTGATATCGGGATGATAAGTTGCAAAAATATCTCCAAATTTATTTTTAAATTCCTGAATTAATATATTTGCTTTTTTCATGCCTCCTTCTTCTCTTTTTTCCATTCCAAGAACAATGAAGATTTGTTTTGAAGGGAGGGTTTGATCGGCAATAGATTGAATAGTTTGTCTTAGTTTGCCAAAACTTTCTTTGTAGTTGGGGATTATCAAAACGTGCTTAACCTTTTTATAATCAGGCAGTTTTTTCAATTTTTGCAGCCAATCCATTTTTTCTGCTTTTTTGATTTTCGAAGAGGCTATGTATGCGTTGATTGCCAAGGAAAATGATTTGTAAAACCAGTAAACGTCAAAAAATAGAATAAAATATGCAACAATATAGGGTATCAAAATTGAACCCCAAATCGGGAAAAAAATTAGAGTCCAGGAAACAAATCCGGGAAGAAGTTCCAGCCCCCTTTTTGTTTTTATTGGATACCGGGTGAATATTTTTTGGAAAAAATTAGTCATAGAGCAAAGAGTTTTATCGCATTTTCCGTTGTTTTAGCTTCAATTTCCTCAAAAGACAGTTTCTTTATTTCTGCTATAAACCTGCCCGTAATTATAACATATTCGGGCTTGTTTCTGCTACCTCTATAGGGTTCCGGAGTCAAAAAAGGACTGTCTGTTTCCGTAACAATTCTGTCGACAGGAGTGTATTTTATGAGGTCTTTTAAGTCTGTATTTTCCCCCGGAGCCAAACCGCTATAGGTTATGTTTCCATCAAATCCGATGTAAAATCCCATCTGCAAGGCAGATTTAAGTATTTCCATAGATCCTGCGAAGCAATGGAACATGCCCGGTGAGTTTAATAAGTATGATTTATGGTTTGAGAGTATGTCAATTATGTCTTTTCCGGCCTGACGGTTATGAATTTGAAGCGGCAATTTTAATTTGTGAGCAAGCTCAATTTGCTTGATAAAGACTTCTTTTTGAAGTTTGGGATCAACTATGGCGTTTGATTTATAGGAAAAATAATCTAGGCCGATTTCTCCGATTGCCACAACTTTTGGTTTTTTAGCTAATTCTTCGAGCTCCTCAATCCAATTCTTATCACTTGTTTCTTGTATCTTGTCGCTATGGTGAGGGTGGACTCCGACAATTGCATATAAATTGTCATATTTCTGTGCCAAATCAACTGCCAGTTGGCTTGAATCAATTTTGGTTCCGACATTTATGATTTTTGTTACTCCAGCCTCAAAAGCTTGCTTAATCACCGAATCATAGTCTTTTGCAAACGAGTGGAAGTTGAGGTGGCAATGAACATCAATCATTAAGTACTATTATATACCAGTTTTCTTTCCTATTTCTTACCTATGCTTAAAGAAATGTTTACTCTTGAGAACCAGAATAGATATATGGAAACATCATTCTTGATAATTGGAAGCGCAATAGGATTTTATATTCTAATGAGGACTCAACAGTTAGGGTAATATGAAAATTGCCGATTTTATTACTTTTACAAAAAAAATCAAAAAAGATTCTTCTTATTCAAAATTAGAAAGCAT
>JGI1358J11329_10002624_pt1 | contig 13764 bp, 16 predicted proteins | sample Subgroupgradi54m_FD_11329 | JGI IMG/M metagenome (IMG submission 11329)
GTTTGCGGGTGATGCATCCCCTGCCCCGCGTGGACGAAATCACGACGGACGTGGACGATTTGCCCCAAGCCGCGTACTTCCGACAGGTGGAAAACGGGCTTTACATGCGGATGGCGCTCCTTAAATACCTTATGTCTTAATGTCATTCTGAGGAGTTCAGCGACGAAGAATCTCCCCAAATGACCAGTGATGAGATAGCTTGTAACGAGGGAGATTCTTCGCTACGCTCAGAATGACACGAGTATGAAAAAACTTCTCATCAAAAACGGCCGCGTCATCGATCCAGCAAGCGCTGTGGACGAGGTGGCCGATATTTTCGTGATCGACGGGAAAATCGTCGAGGTCGGCGCTTTTGAAGCGATCGAATCCGCCAGAGGCGGAGTGGAAGTGATCGATGCCACGGGAAAACTCGTGATCCCGGGCGTGATTGATTTGCATGTGCATTTGCGGGACATGGAGCAGGCCGATAAGGAAACTATTTCGAGTGGTACGGCCGCCGCGCTGGCGGGAGGGGTGACGACGGTTTTGGCCATGCCCAACACCGTGCCGCGGCTGGATGGGGCGGAGGCGATCAGGCGCTATCAAAAACTCATCGCCCGGGACGCTAAATGCCACGTAATGGTCGCGGGGGCGATCAGCCGGAATTGCGAAGGAAAAATCCTGGCCGCGCTCGAAGATTATCCTGCTCTCGGCATCCGATTCATTACGGATGACGGCTTTGATGTGGATGATACAGCGGTTCTGGAGGCGGCCTTCAAAAAAGCGGCTGAGTTGAATCTGATCGTCATGATCCATCCGGAAGTAATGGGGCTGGCGCCCGACGGCGTGATGAATGAGGGGAAAGTGAGCCGGAAACTCGGGGTGCCCGGCCAGCCGAATGAAAAGGAGTGGAAGGCGGTGGAGCGAGCCATCCTATTGGCCCTCCGCACGGGGGCGCGCACGCACCTGACGCATATCACGACTCGCGAATCCGTAGAGCTGGTGCGACAAGCCAAAACCAAATCCGACCGCATCACCTGTGACGCCACACCGCATCACCTGATGCTGACGGAGGAGGCAGTGCTACACATGGGCTCACTGGCCAAGGTCAATCCCCCGCTCCGAACGGAAGCGGATCGGCAGGCGCTGATTGAAGCGGTGAAAGACGGCACCATCGATTGTATTGTGACCGATCACGCGCCGCATGAGGAGAAGGATGCGGATCTCCGAAAGGCCTCTTTCGGGTTCTCAGGGTTAGAAACCCTGGTGCCAGCCGTCCTGACCGAGCTACATTTTAAACAGGGCATTGATTTAATGCGCGTGATCGCGCTTTTAACCGACGGCCCCAACCGCGTTTCCGGCTGGGACATGAAGGCCGTCGCCCCCGGGCACCCGGCGGATCTGACGATCATCGACCTTAATTTAGAAAAAACCGTCGATCGGCAAAAATTCGTTTCCAAAGGCAAAAACTCACCCTTCCACGGGATGAAGCTTAGGGGCTGGCCGGAGAGAACCATTGTGTCAGGTTGAATTTTTCGATAGGATGAAGCAAATTAATCAAAAATTTATGAAACTCAAAGACCTCTACAAAATCGCCGTTAAGCTGGGAATGGAAGCCGATCCGCGGCCGATAGCGGAAATGAAAGCCCTACTGGCCAAACGCAAAAAGGCGTACGAAAAAATGGAGGAGGACGATAAAAAATACTATGACCTCGAGGCGCTCGAGAACCCGTTTGAGGACTCGCGTATCCTGCACATCAATACCCCGGAAGACGACATCAAAACCATCCTGGCGGGCATCGATATGGAAGGGGCTGAAGTTTTACTGGCGGCAGAGCTCAACCGGCGCGGACAGAAAATCGACCTCGTGCTCGCCCATCACCCCGAAGGCCGGGCGCTTTTGGGACTGGGAGACGTGATGGACCAGCAGAACAGCATCATGGAAACATGCGGCGTGCCGATCAACGTGGCGGAAAAGCTCATGACGCCCCGTATGAATGAAATCCGCCGGGCAGTGCATCCCTCTAACTTCATTCGTGGGATCGACACAGCGAAGCTCCTGGGAATCAACTACGCCTGCACCCACACCATCACGGATAATCTGGTGTACCAGTTTATGAAAAAGTATGTCGCCAAACAAAAATTCAACACCGTGGGCGATGTGGTGAAGCATTTGATGAAGCTCCCCGAATACCAGCACGCCAGCAAAGCGGGTAACCCTCCGATGGTGGTCTGCGGAGGAAAAGACTCGCGCGCGGGCAAGGTGTTCCCCACCGAAATCACGGGCGGCACCAGCGGTAACGAGGCGATTTACGAAAAACTGTCCCACGCCGGCATGGGAACCCTGATCACCATGCACATGGGCGAAAAGCACCGTGTGGAAGCCGAAAAACACCATCTGAACGTGATCGTGGCCGGCCACATGGCCTCCGATTCGCTGGGTATGAATTTGCTCCTCGACCAGTTTGAAAAGAAAGGGGTGAAGAAGGTGATTCCGTGCGGGATGTTTAGGGTGAAGCGGAAATAAAAGAGAATTGCGAGCCGTAAATTTCGAATTCCTCTCGTTCGAAACTCGTCGTCCCGAGTTCTCGGGACTCCTCAGACATCTCACTTCGAGTCATTCGCAACTTACGGCTCGCCAACGAAAGCGAGTCTGGTTTCCTGATTTGCGCAGCGGAGATGTTTGAGGGTCGATGTAATCATCGAACCGAGTTTCGACGCAAGAAAATCAGGAGACAGGCGAGCTTTTTTTAGCCTCAAGCTCTTGCTTTTGGTTGGCTTTTTTGGTATAATTTTAAGATTTACATCAAACCAAAACCAAATGAGCCATCACGACATCCACGAAATCATCAGCCAGATTTCGCAGACGCTGGACTGCCCCCAGTGCAAAACGCGGATTTTGCCCCACAACATCGCCATCAACGAGATTGTGGATCAGGACTGCATGTTCGACGTGGCGTGCCACAAGTGCGAGGCGGAGATGACGCTTTCGGCTCACATTGAAAAAAACCTGACCGACGATGCCCGGACGTTCAATCGCTCGTCCCAGATCATGCATGACGGCCTCATTGAAGAAGGCATCAGCGTGGACGAGGTGCGCGCCGTGCGTGAAGAACTGAAAAACTTCTGCGGCAGTTTTATTCAGGCTTTTTGCCACTGATCCGGGGCCGAAGCGAAGCCCGCTTCGCGACTGATGGCGTTGAGGTCGCAGAGGAGCTGACGGTCATTTTTGATCTGCTCGGTGATTTTGCCAATGGCATGCATCACCGTGGTGTGGTTCCGCTTGCCCAGACCCTCGCCGATTTTGGCGAGCGACATCCCGAGGCGCATTTTGGCCAGGTACATGATGACCTGGCGCGGAACCATGCATTCGCGGACGCGGGATTCCCCGACGACGTCGGATTTGGGGACAGTGTAGTAATCGGTGACGCAGTCGATCAGGCGTTCCAGGGTGATGGCGGTGCGGGGCGTGGGGTCGTTCGCGATGAAGCCAACCGGTTTGACCTCTTTTTTAACGTGCCGGAGAATATCGGAAACGCTTTTGACGGTGGGGGCGATGTGTTCCAGTTCGTAGGTGGCAATGGCTTGTTTCAGCACGCCTTCCAGCATGCGGATGGAGCGGTCGGCGTTGTAGGCGATGTATTCCATGACTTCCTGACTCACGAGCGCCCCGGACTCGTGCGACCGCTGCTGCAAAATCGCCAGGCGGGTTTCAAAGTCGGGCATTTTGACGTCGACGATCATCCCGGATTCAAAACGGGACACCAGGCGGCCGTCGAGGAGCGTGAGCGCCGTGGGCGGCTGGTCGGAACTCAGGATGATTTGTTTGCCGCCGTCATAGAGCGCGTTGAAGACGTGGAAGAATTCTTCCTGACTGCGGTCTTTGTTGGCGAGGAATTGGATGTCGTCGATGATTAAAGCGTCGACTTTGCGGTATTTATGGCGGAGTTTTTCCATGCTGCGGGTCTGGATGCAATGGACGACGTCGTTCACAAACGCTTCGCTGGTGACGTAGAGGACGACTTTTTTGGGGTCATGCCGCATGATTTCGCGCCCGGTGGCCTGAAGCAAATGGGTTTTCCCGAGGCCCACCCCCCCGTAAATGAAGAGCGGATTATAGTTTTGGCCGGGGTATTTGGCGACGTTTAAGCAGGCGGCGTGGGCGAGGCGGTTTTCGGGCGCCACGATGAAGTTCTCGAGCGTGTACTTGGGATTCAGGATTTTGGAAACCAGTCCGCCTTCGATTTTGACTTCGGGGCGGCCCGGAAGTTTGCGGGCGGTTTTTTCGGGGAAATAGTTGTTCAGATCCACCGAACGGGGGTCGTGGTCGGCCAATCCCAATTCGACCTGATACATGATTTGGGTGATCGTGGGGTCGAGCGAGCGCGCCGCTTCGAGCGTGGCCCCGGCCAGATGCGTGGCATGCCAGTTCAGAAAGAACGGGAGCGGAAGCCCCACCGTTAAAACGCCGTCTTTGAGTTCCAGAATGGCTGTATTTTTAAACCAAGTGAGAAGGGGGGCCCGGCCTAATTTTATTTCCAGCTGTTGAATGATGGCGATCCAGAGTTCTTTTCCGTTCATGGGGGCAAGCCGTTAAAAAAACAAGAATGGGGAAATTCTTTTGGATTTATTTCTGTTTTTTTATCGGGAGCTTTATCGTAAAGGAACGTTTCCGGTTTTCCAAGACAATTGAGTTGACGGAAACAGGCGCTTCTTATTTATTTTATTAAATGGACGATATCGTTCCATGTCACCACAAAAATCAAAAGAATCAAGAGGCCGAACCCCACACCGTGAACAATGCCTTCGAGCTTGGGGCTGGGGCGCCGCCGGATAAAAAGTTCAAACACGAGGAAGATCAGTCGTCCGCCGTCCAGCGCCGGAAAGGGCATGATGTTGAGCACCCCGAGCGAAATGGAAATGAGCGCCATGAACTGCATGACAGCCATCGCGCCCTGCTGGACAAAAGTGTGGGTCATTTTGGCAATGCCCACCGGCCCCGCCACGCCTTCCGGGATGGTGCGCTGGCTGACGAGGGTCGTCACCACTTTCCCGAGCATTTTGACCGTGAGGAGCGACAGGCGCGCCACTTCCTCCGCCGCTTTTATTGAGGCGATGTAAAACGGGTAACGGGCTTCTTTGACGCGCTCCACGAACTGTTCCGTGGAAATGGCCACGCCGATTTTCCCGTCGGCATTGGGAGTGACTTCCAGCTTTTGTTCTTTTCCGTCGTGGACGACCACCAATGGGTTGGCCTTTCCCGGCTTCAGGGATTTTCCAAAATGATCGGAGTCGGGGGCGGGCTGGCCGTTCAGCTGGCTGATGATGTCGTTGGCCTGCAGGCCCGCTTTGGCCGCCGGAGAATCGGGCGACACCTCGTGCACCATCAGCACCTCCCGGGTCTGGATCAGCCCGCGTTCCATGGCGACTTTGTAATCCTGGTCGGTGATGAGGAACGGCCGCATGCCCAGGGTGAAGCCCACCGTCACGAGCACCCACGCCAGCACAAAATTCATAAAAACCCCGGCCACCACCACCGCCATGCGGGCGGGGAGGGATTTTCCGGCAAAGCTTTGTTTATCGTGGAGCGCTGCCGGGTCGGAGCTGTCTTCCCCGCGCAAACGCACGTAACCCCCAAAGGGAATCCAGTTCAGGGAATACACCGTGCCTTTTTTGTCTTTATAAATAGCCTTCGCGCGGGGCGGCAGGCCGATACCGAATTCCTCCACGTGGATGCCGGCGCGGCGCGCGGCCGCAAAATGACCCCATTCATGCACCAGAATAAGGATGGAAAAAATAACGATGAAAGCGATGATGGTCACAACAATAGTCATCTTTTATATGGTCATCACATCCTGTTCCTTCTTTTTGGCGGCTTCCTCTATTTTTTTATTGAACTCTTCCACTTTCTTCTGCACGGCGTCTTCCATGCTTTTTTGGACGTCCTCGCTGAGTTCAAGAGCCTTCACCTGCGCCATCGCTTCGTGCCGGGCGTTCCGGACGGTAATCCGGGCTTCTTCGGCGTAGCGGTGCACGAGTTTAACGAGATCTTTCCGGCGCTCTTCCGTGAGCGGGGGCAGGTTCAACCGGACGACAATGCCGTCGTTCTGGGGATTTAAGCCGATATTCGCGTCGCGGATGGCCTTTTCCACCGCCTGGATCTGGCTCCGGTCCCACGGCTGGATGACGATTTGATGGGATTCGGGAATGGAAATGTTGGCCAGGCCCTTCAAAGGCATGCGGGTGCCGTATGTTTCCACCTGGATATTTTCCACGATGGCGGCATTGGCGCGGCCGGTTTGGAGTTTGCCGTACTCCTGATGAAGATGGTCGAAAGTCTTTTGGAAATGGTCGAAGGCGGCGAGGAGAATTTGCTGGGACATGGGATGAAAAATTAGGAAACCAGGGTGCCGATGGCTTTGCCCATGGCCGCCTGGAGTATGGCGTCTTTTTTATTCATGTTGAACACCACCATTTTCATTTTACTCTCGCCGCAGAGGGAAAAGGCGCTCTGGTCCATCACTTTCAGGTTTTTGGAGAGAGCCTCGTGGTACGACAGCGTGGTGTATTTTTTTGCCTTCGGGTTTTTCCGCGGATCGGCCGTGTACACGCCGTCCACCGTGGTGGCTTTGAGGAGCACGTCACAATTGAGTTCAACCGCGCGGAGCGCCGCCGCAGTGTCGGTGGTGAAATAGGGATTCCCCGTGCCCCCCGCGCAAATCACGACCCGGCCCTTTTCCAGGTGACGGAGCGCGCGGCGGCGGATGTAGGGTTCGGCGATCTGGGGCAGATCGAGCGCGGTAGCCACGCGGCAATGCGTGCCCAGTTTTTCAATGGCGCTCTGGAGCGCCACCCCGTTCATGATGGTCGCCATCATGCCCATGTAATCGGACGTGGTGCGCTCGATCCCCGAGGCTTTGGTATCGCGGTAACGCCAAATATTCCCGCCGCCCACCACCACGACGACCTGGATGTTCTTCTTTTTGACCCCCACAATTTCTTTCGCGATTTTATTGAGCGCCGGAAGGTCAATCCCCTCCCCTTTTTTGTCTCCGAACGCTTCCCCGGAAATTTTCAGCATGACGCGTTTATATTTCATCCTGCTCATCTTATCCGCCCGGCCGGGGCGCGTCAAATTAAAAGACAGTAGCGCGGGCCATTGGAGCCACTATCAAAAACGCTAGCAAAAAGACATCATTTTTGATATTGCTAAGCGGGGGCGGGCATGGCTGAGGGGGCTGAGGGCGGTTCCGACTTTGCCGCGACCGCGGGAGCGCTGAGGAGAGGTTTTATTAAAGCGTCGTGCGCATGGGCAAGGCCTTTGACGACCGCGTCGAAAGCCCGGACGGGGGCGTTGATGACGACTTTTCCGGCGGTGGCTCCCAGATGAAAGGGGGCGGCTGCGGCTGCGGCGATGCCATGACCCGTCATTGATGCAGTTCCTTTGGCCAGGCGACCCGCGCCAGCCGCCAAACTAAAAGGACTCTTCACCACGGCTTCGGCGCCTTTGCCCGTGGCGCGAAGCGAAGACTGGACCAGGTGCAAAGTGTCGACGAGCGGTTTCGCGGAAATCATTGTTCGCAAAGCTTTTCCCTCGGCCCGGGCCGCCTCGATGGGGTGCAGGGTCAGGAGTTTCCCGAGCGCTCTCAGATGATTGCCCGCCAAATCCATTCCAACGTCTCCGGCCGCGCTGGCCACTTTTCCGAGTTCACCTCCAAGCGATTCAGTCCCGAGTACCGCGTTGTGGGCGTGGGCCAGTGTTTGCCTGGCACGGGCAACCCTTCCTTCGACAAGGGGTTTGAGCGATTCCCCTGTGGCTGCAGGGGGCGCTTCCGCTGCTCTTTCGGCCACGGGAGGAGAGGCTGGTTCAGGCGTGGGTGCAGGCTCAGCGGGCGCGGGAGGAGCGGCTTCAACCGGTGATGGAATGGACGCTTCAGGCATCAGGATTTAAGCATTTTATAAATGTCGTTGATTTTCAATTGGTCTTTCAGGTGATGGATGTCTTCCCGGTCGCTCTGGATCGCCCGGTCAAAAACCGAGACGTCATGTTCCATGGCGCTTTGGATTTCCCCCAGCTGGGCGTAAAGTTCGCCGAGCAATTGGGTTTCCGTTTCGGGCACTTCGCGGATCAGCCGTTCCACGTCGTCCAGATACGCGGCGTACAAATCCATGACGATTTTGAAAAGTTCTTCGGCATCCCGGACGATGGTTTGGGCAGTGGCGGAGCTCATGACAGTTTGGTTTGAAGGGTTTTTATTTCCTGGTCGAGGGCGGCGATTTTCTTTTCGTCTTCTTCCACGCGGTGCAGAAGATCCGAAGCGGGGGCAGGGGCCGGCGATTCAGCGGCAGCGCTGAACGGAGGAATCACGTATTCGTGTTTAAAGGCTTTGATGGCGCCGTGTTTCACGTAATGCCAGGCTTTCTTGAGTTCGGGGGACGCAAAATGCCCTTCTGCAAAGTCTGCGATAACGGGAATGCGGTACGCGTTGCCGGTGGCGGCCTGAATGAACCCCAGAGCCATGAGGGCTAAAATCAGAATTTCCGCGTATTGAGTAATAGCCCACGGCCACAGGATGATGGAGAGCACAAACAGCACAAATCCCTGCCGGGCATGCAGCTGCACAAAGGCGCTGTCGCGCCGGGCGACCAGGACGATGAAACTGAAAATCCACAAATACCCCAGCGCCGCCATCTGGCGGTTTTTTTCGATGTCTTCAATGGGAATCGGGTTCGGGTTCATTTTAAAGGACGTAACGCTTTTGATGAAGGATATTCCGCGCCTTTTCTTCCGCCTGGTGCGAGGTATCTTCGATGGTGCTCGCCACCTGCTCGCCGACGAGTGTCGCCAGCCGGAGCTGATCCAGGTCGAAGGGCTTTTCGGTGAGGCGACGGAAAAGTGCCAGCGCCCCGAACGATTTTAAACTCACGATCAGCCAATGGCCGTCATCCCGGGTGAAGCAGTGGGAATGCGTGAGGTCGAGCGTCGCGAGGGCTTTGGCCACGAGCGACGGGCCCTTCACACACGCCGTCCTCCATTCCTGATTGAACGGGTTTTTGAGCATCACCGCGCCTTCCCCTGCCTCCACCAACGCTAAGAGCTGCCCGAGCAAACTGGAACAGAGCGAATTCAGGTCTTCCCTGTGCCGGCGCAGGCTTTCACTGGTTTCGTACAGGGCGATCAGCTTCACGTTGCCCTTGTTCAAGCGCTGATTCACGATTTTGAGCACGCTCAGCAAAAATTCAATCGCCCCGGCGGGGTCGCTTTTAGACCATTTGATGAAGTTTTCATGCGAGAGTGCGAGCACCTGCACAGGCGTCACGACGCGGGCAGAGGCGGGTTTCAGGGTTTTCCCGGAAAGCACTCCTTCCCCCAAAAGTTCCCCGGCGGAAACATGGGCGATGATTTTTTCCTCCCCCTCGGCGGTGCGTAACCCGATCTCGATTTCGCCATCCATCACCAGGTAAAAATGCGGGTCTTCCTGGCCCTGCTGAAAAATGTAATCGCCCGACGCGTAGCGTTTTTCAACGGCGAACGCCAGGAGCCCCGGCGTGCTTAAAAGTCCCTGTGAAAAGGCGGAAGCGTTAGGCATAGGCGGGTTGTCGGATTTGGCTCAATTGAGCCTGAAAGCTTTCGAGGTCGTCGGCTTTGGTGAGCGCTTCTTCCGGCGTGATCAGGCCCTGGCGCACGAGTTCGATGAGGCTTTGATCCAAAAGGACCATCCCTTGTTGGGCGCCAAGCTGGATCATGGAGTAAATCTGATGGGTTTCGCCTTTGCTGATGCAATTGCGTACCGCGTCATTCACAATCATCACTTCACGCGCGGCCACCCGTCCCGCGCCATCGGCCCGGGGAATGAGTACCTGTGAAATAACGCCTTTCAGCGTCCCCGCCAACTGCGCGCGGATCTGCTGCTGCTGATACGGCGGGAAAACATCGATGATGCGGTCCACCGTCTGCGCCGCGTCACTGGTGTGGAGAGTCGAAAAAACCAGATGCCCCGTTTCCGCCAGCGTGATGGCCGCGGCAATCGTTTCAAGATCCCGCATTTCCCCCACCATCACCACATCCGGATCCTCGCGCAAAGCCGAGCGGATGGCATTGGCAAAGGTGTGCGTGTGCACGTTCACCTCGCGCTGGGTGACCAGCGACTGACCCTGGGGATACACAAATTCAATCGGGTCTTCAATCGTGATGATGTGGTTTTTCTGCGTCTGGTTGATGTGATTTACAATGGAAGCCAGGGTGGTGGTTTTGCCCATGCCCGTAGTCCCGGTGACCAGCACCAGCCCATGCGGGAGGTTGGCGAGCCCGGCAACAACGTCGGTTAGCCCCAAATCTTCAAACGTGGGGATCTTTTCGGAAATCACCCGGAACGCCACCGCCGGCCCCTTCCGTTCCTCAAAAATGTTCACGCGGAAACGGCTGACTTCGCCCACGTGATACGAAAAATCCAGTTCATGATTCTCCGCGAACCGCTTTTTCTGGTCGTCGGAGGTGATCCCGTTGATCGCCGTTCGAATATCCTCCTCGGTGAGGGGCGGATGGTCGAGCGTGCCCAGTTCCCCGGTTTTCATGCGGATCACTGGCGGTTCCCCCACATGCAGGTGCAGGTCGGGCGATTCCGAGAGGATGACGTCTCTCATCAGGGCGATTAAGTCCATACGAATAGGTGCTAAAATAGTATCTTACTATTATAGCAGATTCCGCCCTCAAAAACAAGCTTTTAACCCATGTAAACCAAGTCTTTCTCCTGCACGACTTTTTTCAGCCGGATCCCCACCTCTTTTCCCTTGGGCGCCTTGGCGATCGGCTGATGGTCGAATTGCATGGAATCGAGCGCCTGCGTGAACTCCCCCTTCTTGCCCACAAACCGCAGGGTATCGCCGATTTTGACCGGCGCCTTCAGCTTCACAATCCCCACGCCGATCTTGCCGTAAAAATGGGTCACCATCCCGATGGGCTTGGGGCCCTTGACCGCCTTCGCTTTCGCCTTTGCTTTGGCCGGTGATTTTTTGTCCGCCGCGGCGGACTTCTTTTTGACTGGCATAAAATTGATTTTAGTAGATAAACGACTTTATTCTACCCCTCTTGGGGCCGGAGTGGCAAATGATCAAACACCGATTTTCCAGATGCCCTTTTCTAAAAAAGCCTCAATGCTTTGCCGACCGGCCTTATTGATAAGGTTTGAATGGGAAAGTTTATTATTTTTTGCATACTCAGCGAGAGTAATGATTTTTTTGCCTTCCAGATACGCCAGCCGTTTATGATAGCTGTTGGTCAGCGCCCTCCCGACAATTTCTTCCATGATGGAAGTGGCGCCTTTTGCGTCAAATTCCCTGAACGCCTCATAGTATTTTTTACGATCAATGAATTTTATATTGATCGGGACAAATCCTTCCCGTATAAGCAAATAGTTGTTGATGACGCGCCCGATACGACCATTCCCATCTACAAACGGGTGAGTGTGCTCGAAAGTAAGGTGTAATTTCGCTACGCGCCGAATGATATTCTCATGACTTGAGGCATTGTATTCCGACAGCATTGTCGAAAGGCGGTCCACCACCTCTTTCGGATTGGGGGCAATATAACTCCCAACACGAACAAATTCATCGTCATTCCTGAATCTTCCGGCGACATCGTCGCGGATGTTGGAAAGCAGCATTTTGTGAAGCGATAAAATCACATCGAGGGCAAGTTCCTGTTCCTTCGCCCTTTTATCTATGTAGGTCACCACTCGCGCCAGGTTCTTTGCCTCAAAAATTTCCCGTTCGGTGATGTACCGGTCCAGATCGATTTGAAGCAGTATTTTTTCGGTTTCCTCCAGGGTGAGCGTACTGTTTTCTATGGCATTCGAGTTATATACCTGCTCGGAAACTTCGGTTTCGGCGATCAGCTTAATAAGGGCATCCTTGCCCATGGATGCTTTGTAGTATCTCTGTCGAAGAGAATTTATCTTGTTGAATACATTCAGTATTTTTGCCATACACCACTATTTTATTCTTTTTTCACGATTATGTCAACAAAAACGTGAAAAACCTATTAAAATTGTTCTATTTTCACGGTTTTGACTCTTTTCAACCGATTACATTTTGATACCCCCTCGATGCTGGTGCAGCTGCGGGGGTCAATTCAATTCTTTCCCTGCCTGTTTTTGCTTTAAAAAATTCTTCCCTGAAACCACTTTCTTACCGGTTTTTTCTTCAAGCTCCACCCGGGCGTGCTTGGCAATGCCGCCGCCTTTTTTGCCCGCGTCTTTATTTTCATCCATGCCTTTGGCCTCCACGCTTTCGGCAATCTGACGTGTGGAAAGTTCGGCCAGCGCCGTGAAAATCAGTTCCGCCTCGTTCATGTGGTCGCGGAGGTTCTGCGTTTTAAGCCCTTTCAGCGCTTTGTGCTCCTTGACGCTCATGTCGGTCCATTCGGAGTGGATGATGTTGGTGAGAATGGCGAATTCCTCACCCTTCCTGATGCCATGCGTGTCCCAATAATCCGTGAGCTTATTCCGGGTTTCCTGCCCCATCATTCGCTGTTGTATCCATTTTTCGTCCCGGCCATGCTTCCGCCAATTGTCGCGCGCCCGGTTGAGCGACCGTTCCGGATCAGCGACTTCCTGCATGCGTTCATAACCGACCTTAGCGAGCCAGAGCTTGATGGGTTCTGCCTTGGGGCTGGGAACGGATTGAATAAGGCGTAAAAGCGTTTCTGAATTTGCCACATCGGTTTCCCGTAGTTTCCCGTCCTGAGCCACCATTTTCAACTGGTCACATTTTGTGACCACTTCACTTCCCTCATTTTTTAACCGATTTTTCAGAGTTGTCCAATAGGTTTTCGCTCTGTTGTAATCATTTTGCTCGGTGAGCGCCGCAACGACATCGATCACAGAGAAAAACCAGGTTTCCGTTTTTTCATCGTAATATCTGCGGATCTTAAAATTCTCAAAAGTGGTTAACGAGTTGATGGTCATATCTTTAAAAGCTAATAATAAAGCCCCCTCAGAATAATAAACATAAGTTCACTCGTCAAGGCGACAGTCTTAATTCCTGTTGCGCCATTTGAAATCATTCGCCTAATATAAGCTCATGCAAAGCACTGAGGCCGACCAACTTTCCGATCAATTGTCCGTAGGTCTTCCAAGACCTATCAGTCCGGAGGCAAGGCTTACTCATACGTCCTATATCCAATTTCAGACAGCCGGTGAAAGCCCTGCTCAAACAATCAGTATTTTTGGACAAGGCATGAAGGCTCGTGACGCGGTTGCCCGTGTGCTTGCGAATAACACCGTCTTACTAAAAGGTGGTCAGCCCAGGATTTTGAGACTGATGGGTTGGCGTGAAGAAATTCAGGGCCCCGAGGGACGTCTTTTATCAGACCATGTGTTTGCAGTGGTTCGGGGGGTTCGACGGCTATCGCGAGGCACATTTGCCCAAGATTTGCCCCCTGCGCTTCGCGTTCGCCCCTCCATGTTCGGCGGAACTGATGAACCCGAGGTTACGCCGCCAGCGCCTCGGGCTCCGGGTCCCAAAAAAGTATCCGCCAGAATACAAAGACAGCGGGTCGCTACGCTTCTCGATCGCGTTAGGGCAAGGCAGGGCCAGCAAAGCTAGAGCCTCAAGCTCGGGAACCGAGGCTCCTTCAAAGACAGCCAAACCATCCGGGATCATCTAAAGCGCTTCGACATTGGCCGCTTCCTGCTGATCCTGTTTTACGTGGCCTTTGATATCCCCTCCATGATGTCCCGGAGGATTTTTGTGAAGAAGCTGGCGTAGCTGCGGGGGGGGTGGCGG